>Ga0123519_10000247_pt1 | contig 92891 bp, 111 predicted proteins | sample YelNatPaOPRAMG02_FD_87396 | JGI IMG/M metagenome (GOLD analysis project Ga0123519, IMG submission 87396) | Hot spring microbial communities from Yellowstone National Park - Yellowstone National Park OP-RAMG-02 (version 2) | ecosystem: Environmental > Aquatic > Thermal springs > Hot (42-90C) ...
CTTCACCGCCTTAGCCGCAATCTCCAGCGCCTGCTCCTCCAGCACCAATCCCAATTCCTTTGACGCATCCCTGCTCACCCTTTCAGCTCCTGCCTTCCTGATGAGCTTCTCCACCCTTGCAAGGGGCAATACGGCCATGAAAACACCACCGAATAATTAAGTAGTTTAAGGCTTATATGCATTATGGAGAAGTTTGTTGTACGTAGTGACGGATGACGAACTTTACATTTTTTCTTGGAATTTCGATTTCTACTGCATGTGTTTTTATATTATCCGGAAACTTGGAATCGCTCATGCAATTTAACGATAGTATAGTGAGAGAATTAGCAGTTTCCTTAGTAATCACACCGACAATAGGCGATTTTCGATTATTAAGCACTACCTCAGTCATTGAGAGTTGTTCATCAACAGTTTTTACTACGATATAATCCGTAAAAATAATGCAAAGGCCAATGAAGATAAATGGCACAAAAGTTGTAATCATAAACAAGGTTAATGCAATCCCGGATATATCTTGAGATATCCATTGTTTTGAGAATACAATGAAGATGCGCAAAAGTAGCTGCAAATACGAACTATAAACAACACTATTGACAAGCGCATAAGTTAGACCAAAATGAAGCGAATTCGGAGGTCTAAACCTATTATTAAAGTTTTGTACCGCATCATCCAAAAAAGCTTTTTCATCGCTTATTTTTTGATTGGTGTAAGTTTCAACAGTATTCTTTAAGTCGCTAAGGTAATTTTTTGATTTTATTGATAGAAAGATGCAAAGAAGGGATAATAAAGCCGTGGCTACGCTATTCGTATAGTTTCCCGTCATCAAAATCTTGACGACTAACGAAATAACAAAAATTACACCAAAAATAATTAAGTTCCTGATATCCGATACGTCATAGAATAATAAGTACGGAAAGGACGAAATTGAGATTATGATCGGAATTACTACCAGAACAAGCAGTCTTGGCCCGTACTTTTCAAAATAAGGCATTAAAGAAAAGACTTTCGGTAAGTCTTGTAAGCCAATCAATTCATCCCCCTTACTGATTAGTAATCATAATATAATAATCTTATCCCAAGGACAACCGAGATAGTTCCCTCTTGGTTTTCCTTGAACCTTTCCGACTTCCATAAGAACCTCCGGCGGGTTCTTATCATCTCCCGCAAGACCGGTCCATCTCAGGGCTGGGAAAAGAATTTAAGCTCGGCAGCTCCGCTTCCTCACATAAAATCTTTTCGGTCTTAGCAGACCGCATGCCCCGCCCTTCGGTCAGCTTCTTCTGGGAATTTCCTCCAGCCTTCCAACGGCTTCCGGAAATCCCCCACGCATCAGGGACATGCAAAGAGGTGTTTTTATGGAATGTGCCGTATGCGGAATTGAACTGGATGGCGTAGCAGGATGGCTTGCGATGTTCGGCAACCTTGCTCTTTCTCAAAAGCCGGATGCTGCATTAAAAAAATCGATAGCAAACGGGGCTAAGCTGGCCTATTCGGAATTAGGGGATTTCTTGAATATGAGGCAGGCGGCTAAAAAACGCTATCTTACACTGCTCAGAATCCTTGCCGAGAAGGAGATGAGATGGGGCGACCTGAAGCTCGCTCTGGAAGTGGAAATTAGGGAGCCGGTATCCGATCCCCAATTCACCAACTATCTTAATTCCCTCAAGGATTATGGATTCATATCTCATGCGAATACTTTTACTATACTCCAGACCCGTTGCTTAAGAGAGCGCTAAGAGGGGGTGTAAGTAACTTATAGTATCTTCGGATTAAATCCAATCGCCAGTTGTCATTTTTGTCATAAGTAGAAGCCCGCATTTGCAACGGACAGAACCGCCGCTCACCCTCCGCCCCTGATTTCCTTACGAGCTTTTCAACTCCCTACTCTTATCCACAAACTTTGAATAATCCACCAGTTTCCTCAAAGCCCTCACTGCAGATGATGAAGAAGTATACGTTGGAACCCCGCAGTTCTCCAGTATTCTGCTGTGCACCTCTGCATACTCCCCACCAGGGCACACAACAACTATTGGCTTCCTCTTCAAATTTGAAGCCCCAACAATCATGCTCACCACTCTTGAATCAATGCTTTCAGTTTGAAAAAGCACTCCGACAACTATCGAATCCACATTCTCATCTTCCAGCATTGCATTTATAGCAACCTCAAACCTCTCCGCACCCGCATCCCCGCTCAAATCAAGGGGGTTTTTCACATTCACATACGCCGGAACTCTTTCCCTTATCCTCTCCACACTCTCCGGGCTCAGCTCTGCAAGCTTCAACCCATTCTCCTCAACGCTGTCGGCTGCAATCACCGCTAAACCACCACCATTCGTTACTATTCCAACCCTCTCCCCACTGCAGAATGGCTGTGACTCAAACAACTTTGAAAAGCTGAACACCTCATCCAAACTCCTTGCTTCAGTTGCTCTGCACTGCTTAAAAACTGCCTCATACACCTCAGCATTTCCAGCCAACGAGCCTGTATGGGACTTCGTTGCAACAGCGCCTCCAGCAGTTTTTCCTCCTTTCAGCACCACAACAGGCTTCCTCTTCGTAACTCCTTTCAATGTTTCAAAGAACTCCCTCCCCCTTCTCACCCCTTCTATGTAAAGCACAATCGTCCTTGTCCTCTCATCATCTGCCATATACTTCAGCAAATCCGTCTCATCAATCACAGCCCCGTTCCCATATGAAACAAACTTTGCCATCCCAAACCCCTGCCTTGCCATCAAATCCAAAACTGCACCGCCAATTGCACCGCTCTGGCTTATGAAGCTCACCCCACCCAGCTTCGGCCTTCCCATTTTATAGGTTGGAATAAAAACACTATCAACTCTTGTCAATGGGTTTATCACTCCCATGCAGTTCGGCCCCAAGCATGCAATATCATACTTCAAACAAACTTCCTTCAGCTCATTCTCCAGCTCCACATTCCCAACTTCTGAGAAACCACCGCTTATCACTATTGCTCCCTTCACCCCCTTCTCCCCGCACTCCCTCAGCGCCTCTGGAACAAGCTTCGCAGGTATTGCAATCACCGCCAAATCCACTTCCTCCTTAACATTTTTCACACTCAGGTAGCACTTCAACCCAAGAATCTCATCTGTTTTTGGGTTGATTGGATAAACCTCCCCTCTGAACCCACCCTCAATAAAATTCCTCAGCAGCACATGCCCTATCTTGCTTGGATCTCTGGAAGCGCCAATCACCGCAACGCTTTTCGGGTCAAACAGAACATCAATATTCAAGGCATCACCCTCACATCAACCGCGCAGTAACCTCTTTCATACACAATCACAGGATTCAAATCCATCTCCATTATCTGCTCATTCTCATAAAGAAGCTTGGAAACTTTCTGCAACAAATCTGCAACTGCTTCAACATCATACCTCTTCCCTCTTGCTCCAGCCAGAATTGGGTATGCTTTAACCTCCTGCATCATCTCCACCGCATCATTTCTCTCAATCGGGCACACCCTCAAAGAAAAATCCTTGAAAACCTCAACAAACACTCCTCCCAACCCAAAAAGAACAACTGGGCCGAACTGCTCATCCCTCCTTCCGCCAACAATCAGCTCCACCCCAGGCTTTGCCATTTTCTGAACAAGCACTCCCTCAACCCTCGCTCCCCCAGCATTTCGGACAACTTCCTCATAACTTCCCCTCAAACACTCCTCATCCTTTATATTCAGCTTCACACATCCTCTGTCTGTTTTATGCGTTATTTCTTCTGAAATCACTTTCACCGCAACCGGATACTCTGCAACTTTCACTGCCTCCTCAACGCTTCTTGTAACCACTCCCTCCAAAAACTCCACTCCATACCTTTTAACAAGCGCAACTGCATCTGTGTATTTCATTCTAACTACCCATTCTGAAAAACAGAAGCAGGTAAGCAGCTATCAGAAAAACCAGCAGAAGAACAACCGCATAAATCACAAGCTTTTTTGGCTCTTTCTTGAACTTCTCAACATAATACTCCCACTTTGCTTTCATCCTTGCCCATCTGTCAAGCTTCACAGGCTCAGCAGGTGGTGCTTCCTTTGGAACCTCCCCAGTTACAATTATCTCCTCAGCAGGCTTCTCAACTTTTGGAGCTCCAACCTTTTTGAACCCATCCTCTGTTACGCTGAGAGTTATCTTGCCGCTTTTTATTGAGTAGCTCACCATATCCTGCTTTACAAGCTTGTGTATGTGCAGCGCAACATCCCCGCTCCTCACATTCAGCTCATCCTTTATCTCCTCTGGATCAACTCTCCCCTTAACAATGCTGCCCAGTATCGCAATATCCAGCTCATCAATTGCCTCCTTTGCCTTCTCATCCGCAACCTCAAGCATTCTCGCCCCAAGCTGGGTTACCTCCACCTCGCTCGGCCCAGGGTAGGTTGACTTGAAATCTATATACCCCTTCTGCTTCAGAGTTCCCAGTATATTGGCTGCTTCAAAAAAAGATGAATTTATCTTCGGCCCAAACTTCTCAATAACTGTGCCTGGCTCTATTCTCTGCAGAATCACCAAATCCAAAAAGTTCAGCTCTTCCACGATAAGCTTTTTTTAATTAACCTTTAAATAGTTAATTGATGAAGCTCACTTTTCTTGGAGGGAGCCGCGAGGTTGGAAGGTCCGCCTTCCTTCTTGAGGATGAAAAAAGGCTTCTTCTTGAGTATGGAATCAAGCTGCACAACAGAACGGAATACCCCATACCATTTCAGGGGTTTGTTGATTACGTTATTCTCTCCCACGCCCACCTTGACCACTCCGGGTTTGTGCCAGCTGTTTACCAATACTGCTCCCCTCCAACCATCGCAACATACCCAACTCAGGCTCTCACAGCCCTTCTCGTTAAGGATTCAATGAAGGTGCAGAAGCTGAAGAAGCAGAAGGTTGGCTTCACAACAGCAGACTTCAAAAAAATGCTCAGAAACTTCCTCCCACTTACATATAAACAGAACTTCAAAATATCAAAAAACATAACAATGCAATTCACAGATGCAGGGCACATACCAGGAAGCACCATCCTCACTCTCCACTGCGAAAAAAAGAAAGTTGTTTACTCAGGAGACTTCAAGCTTGGTGAAACATGGATGCATAAAGGAGCGGAATGTGTTGATAACTGCGATGTTCTTATTATCGAAAGCACCTACTCCGAAAAGGAACACCCAAACAGAAAAAAGCTTGAGGAGGAGCTTTATGAGGAAGTGATTTCTGTGCTGGAGAGAGGTGGCAATGCTCTTCTTCCATGCTTTGCTGTTGGAAGAAGTCAGGAGGTAATCCAGCTGCTTCGGTATTTTGATGGTGAGATAAAAATCTTCCTTGACGGAATGGCAAAAACTGCATCTGAGATAATACTGGACTACCCAAGCTATATAAAGAACGCAAAATACCTCAGAAGCTGCTTGAAAACTGTTGAGTGGGTGAACAGCCCAGGGCAGAGAAGAAAAGCGCTTTCCAAACCAAGCGTGATTGTCTCACCAGCTGGAATGCTTGAGGGCGGGCCTGCGCTGAAATACCTGCTCTCCCTCAACGACGAATCGGAGATAATACTCACGGGCTTTCAGGTGCCAGGCACAAATGGAAGGAGACTCCTGGAGGAGAAAAGAATAAAAGTTGACGGAGTTGTGCACAATGTTAAAACACCTGTGAAGTATTTTGATTTGAGCGCCCACGCCTCGCGCTCAGATTTGCTTCAATTCGTTGAAAAAGCATCCCCACAGAAAATATTCTGCGTGCACGGAGAAACCTGTGACAGCTTCGCAGAGGAGCTCCGCTCAAGAGGGTATGACGCGGTTGCACCGAAGAATGGGGAGTCGTTTGTGATTTAGGTGGTTGCATGGAGATATGCATGCTTGACCCACTCTTCTACCCATACTTTGGTGGGACTGAGAAGGTTGTTTACGAGTTTGGGAAGAGGCTTGCAAAGAAACATGGCATAACTATTCTAACCTCCCAAATACCGGGCACAAAGCCATATGAAGAAATTGAGGGGATGAAGGTTTACCGAACTCCATCCATCTACCTAAAAAACCTCCCCTCCTTCATGCCACCTCCCTACACCATCTCCCCTTTCCTAGTGAGGGATTTGCTGAAGAGAAAGGAAGCGGATATATTTCATATACACTGCAGGTATTTCTACTACCTTGGAACAATACTGGCAATCAAACAAATTATGAGAAAGAAGCTGATGTTAACACTTCACAACGCAAAGCCAGCAGGCATCTCCTTCATGACAGATAAATGTGCAGCCCTTTACGATGCAGTCTGGGGTTATAGAATTATGGAGAACTGCGACAGAATAACCGCAGTGAGCAGATACACAAAGGAGGTAACAGTTCCCCATTACATGCAGGACAAAACAGAGGTTGTTTACAACGGAGTGGATGAAAAACGCTTTAAACCGAGAAAGGATGACTCAATAAGGAAAAAGTTTGGAATTGGCGATGCTCCTCTCCTTCTGACAAACGCGCGGCTTATACCGCAGAAGGGTTTGTATTACCTTATTGAAGCATTCTACATGCTGAAAAAAGAATTCAGGGATGCAAAGCTCATCATAATTGGAAAAGGACCCTTGCGGGATGTGCTTGGAAGCCACTGCTTCCGGCTTGGTGTTCAGGATTCTGTTTTCTTTGTAACAGGTATCCCAGAGCAGGAGCTTCCTCTTTACTACAACAACGCAACCCTTTTCGTCCTTCCAAGCCTATGGGAGCCATCTGCGGTTGTTCTTTACGAAGCGCTTGCATCAGGAAAGGCAATTGTTGCAACCCGTGTTGGCGGCAACCCGGAGATAGTAAGCGGGGAATGCGGCGTTCTTGTTCCCCCCCATAACGCGCACGAGTTATACGACAAAATAAAACTTCTGCTTGAGGATGAGAAAATGAGAAGGAGAATGGAGAGAAACTCAAGAAAAAGAGCGGTTGAGAACTTCACATGGGACATCGCTGCAGAGAGATATGAAAGAATATACAAAAAACTCTGTCACTTGTAGAACTTATACTCATCCGTCCTCCCTTTTTTCAGCACATACAAATCAACATACGCTTTCCAGTAATGAATGGTTTCCCCGATATACCCTGCTTTCTCAAACCTTCTTGTCGATGTTTTCACTGCAAGGGAAGGATCAAAAACAACCTTCCCAAACTTCTTTATCCTGTTTGGAAACTCATTATCATCAAGAGTTTTTATCCCCTCATTATACCCCCCTGCTTTCATATACGTTTCCTTTCTGAAGGATGAGTTGCAGCCGTGGAAAACAACAAACCCAAACAGCATCGCAAACCTCGCAAAGTAATCCGTCGTTATCTTGAATATCACCACATGCTTCATTTTTCTATCAATTGGCTCAACTGGACCTCCAACTGCAACAACCTCATTATTCTCAAAATGCTTTGCGATTCTCTCCAGCCAGTACGGGGGAAAAACCGTATCCCCATCCGTGCATGCAACTATCTCCCCTTTTGACTCTCTCGCCCCTCTGTTTCTCGCAAGCGGCACCCCTCTCCTTGGCTCGTATATCACCCTTGCCCCATACCTCTCAGCTATCTCAACCGTTCCATCCTTGCTTCCGGAGTCAACTACCACTACCTCAAACTCCTTATACGTCTGTTCTTTCAATGACTTCAAGCATCTCTCAATTACATTTCCTTCATTCAACGTTGGTATAACAACCGATATCATAGCACCATCTTCCCATACAGCTCAGCCATCTTTCTCGCGCAGTTCTCAACCGAAAAGCTTTCGGCGCTTTTTCTTGCATTCGCCCCCAACTCCTTCTCTTTTTCCAACGCCTTTATTATTTTCTCAGCGCATTCCTCCGGGTCATCTGGGTTGAACTTGTAACCATTATACCCATCCCTTATAATCTCCCTCAGCGCCAAATAATCCGCACCAACAACAGGCTTTCCGCTTGCCATCGCCTCCTGAACCACTATTCCCTGCGTTTCAAACTTTGAAGGAATTGCAAACACATCAGCCGCAGCATAAACTAGAGGCATCTTCTCCTCGGGAACTACCTCATTTATGAATTTGAACCACTTCCCAACCCCTGTTTTGCTCACAAGTTTCTTGTAATAATTCGTCGCTGGTCCTTCCCCAACAATCACAAACCTTGCATCCGAAAACTCCTCAAGCACCAGCAATGATGACTTGATAAGCGTGTCCAGATTCTTCTCAAGCACCAACCTCCCAACATTTAGTATTATTTTATTCCTCTCCATCCCCCACTCCTTCCTCATCACCCTTCCATCATTCTCAGGGTTGAACTTTCGTATATCCACTCCAGTTGGTATCACATGCACCCCTGTCAAACCCCTTTCCTCCAACATCTCCTTTATCACAACGCTCGGCGCAACAACCGCATCGCATTTTTTATAATACCACACCAAATACCGCCACGCGAACTTCTCCGCAAGCTCCTTAACCACCTTTGCCTTTGAGACGTAGTGCGTTGCGCTCGGTATCATTGTATGAAAGGTGGCAACAAGCGGAAGCTTATTGAACTTTGCAGCTTCAACCGCAGCAAGCCCCATCGTCGCCATTCCATGGGAGTGAACAAGCTCCACTCCCAGTTTTTTCACCTTGCTTTGAGATGTGAAAGGAAAAAGCGCAATTCTGTACATTGGGTAGGGTTTAAAGGGAGTTGATGAATAATAAAACACCTTCGGATCCTTATTCTCTTTCTTAGTTTTTCTATCCCCTGCAGCAAAGATGAATATCTCGTGCCCCATCCCCTCAAGCGCTTTCTTGAATGTGAGTATTGAGGTGACAACACCATCCTTGTTTGGCAGATACGTCTCAGTGAAATACGCAATCCTCATACTTCTGCAATATGTTCCTTTGGGTATTTATATTTTCACATCAACAAGGAATTTAAACTTCAAAACGCACAATTTAACCATGTCTCTCAAAACAAAGGAGGAAATCCCAATTGAACCATTCTCAAAAGTTGTGAGAAGAGTTGATGAAAAGCAGACTCTTGCGGAAATCACCCACCAGCTTGTCAGGATAGCTGATCTGAACAACAACACGCTTCTTCCAAAGGAGCAGAGGGAAAAGGAGCTTCAGCAGATTGCAAACGAACTTAAACTATCCGCAAAAAAAATTGGCACTCCTGAATTTCAGAGGGATATAGAGCTTCTCTCCCACCACCTGAAGGAGAGCAACCCTCTTCTGAAAAGCTTCGTGACAGGCAACCTTGAATCAATTCAGCTTTTCCTCAGAAGAAGAGGATACTTTTTTGAAGCATTCCCAGCTGAGTCAAAGGATGGTTATGTTAAATTTTTATACGCGCATGGGGAGGAGGATGAGAAGCTCCGGGAGGTTACAAACGAGGCTGGCGTTAAGGTGACAAAAAGAGTTTTCAACATCTACGGAACAAACTTCCCATCCTCCTACTTTGCAATAATACCCCACCTTCTCAGAAAGGATGAGCACGAGCTCTACATGCTCATCCACCAGCAGGAGATTGATGATGTGATGAAGAAAATGAACTATGTGAAGGAGGCGAGCCGAGGAGGAAGGATAAACTACGAGCTTTTCAAAGGGCATTTCTTCACAGATGGCTATGATGTTCTGCCAAAGCAGATATATGACAAACTCAACCCCCAGCTTCTGAAAGAAGGGCTGAAAAACCTATTTGCAAGCAACGATGAATATGATGAAGGAAAGGTGATTGAATTCGCAAATAAAATAAGGGAAACAACTGGGCACGACGATAAACTGCTTGAGGTGAAGCTCCTTACGCTGAGAATGCTCTTCCAAGCATCAAAAAAATACGACAGCTCTGAGGAATCAGCCGATTTATTCAAAAAAGCATTCACTGAAATGCACAAAGCACATGAGGAAAGGCACTCAAAAAACAAAGCATGGGGAATCAAACTATCTGCTTCTGATGATGAGAAGCTTGCTTATTTGGAAATGATGCAGGGAAGCAAGCTGGAGCAGAACGGCATTCCATTTTTAGCTTTGTCAATCAACCTCATGAATTTCGCCAACTCAATGGACGAGAAAACCCCAAAAGTAATTCGCCCATCCATTCAGGAGTCGCAGCATTACCTAGAATGCCACAAAAAAGCAGGTTATGAGGTAGTTGTTGAGATGGCAAAACAGTCAGCTGAAATACATGGAATAAAAGGATACCCAGAAAAATACCTAACAGACGGAGATAAGAAAGCAATTCTCTCTCTTGGAAGGCTTGATGAAACTGAAATTAAAAAACTTGCAATACAGCTAGAATCCTCCTTTCTCCAAACTAAATTCTAGTCATCGCCCAAAGGGCAAACAGAGCTGCTCCAAGAAACAGAAGCGGCGCAACTACCCTCATCACTGCCACTATTGAATTCACCGTTCCAATAAGCTGCTGGGATTGGCTCACCCCAAACACTCTCACCCCATCAACCCTCACCACCTCCATACCTGCCTCAACCGGCTCAAGGTTTTTTGCTGCCCTCAGCACACACTGACATATCCTTCTCACAATCTCCTCCCCATGCTTCCTTCCAATTGGATTTACCACACCACCCACAACGTTTATGCTGTGCGAGTCAGTTGTCATCACCTCGCACTTCACCCCAAGCTCCCTCACCGCATTTATCACTTCCTTCCTTGTGCTTGGGAGTATTCCATTCCCATCCAGCAGAATAAACCCAAATTTCTCCCCATCAAACTCAAAAAGCGCAACCTTCATACCACCTCTCCCCACCCCTGCCTCCTTCCCCAAATCTATCAATGAATCGCTCGCAACGCCAAGCTTGACTGCTTTTGGCTTCCTCCTTCCCTCAACAGCTTTTTTAATTGCTTCCATATACTCAAAGCTCAACGGATCTCCTGCCTCCACCCTTGTTATCTCACCTGTTTCAGCGTTATGTGCATCCGCAACCATCGCCTCCTTCAAACCCGCAGCTATTGCCTGGTTTCTGAAAGCAAGCCCAAGCGAGAAATCCACATCCTCTGTTGTTCTCGGCGCTCTTGTCAGAACAACAAACCCATTTCCATTAATCACCAAGCTGTGCACCTTGCACGTTCCATGCTTCGCTGTCGTAATGCTTCCCACTGCTTTTTTGAACTGCATTCTCTCAATGCTCTCCTTGCTTTTCTCAATGAACTTCCCCACCTCCTCAGATGAAACTGGGTTGAAATCATGAGTTGCCGTCCCATGAAAAACCATAACCTCCCCACCTAAATCACCCAACGCATTTGAAATAAGATACGGAAACTCGCTTCCACCCAGGTTGCCAAACGGGCCATAATGAACATACGGAATAACAAACACGCACTTTATCCTTTCTTTAACTTTAAACGCCATAACACCGAGCAGAGTGTCAACCCGAACCCCCACCTCCTCAAACATATCCTCAAGCTTCTTAGACCTCTCAAACCACTGCGCCAGAAAGAGGCTTACCGCTTCTACACTTGAAACGCCAAACGTTCTCTTCATTGGCGCATTCACAAGCCAGAACATCACGTAAACTGCAACCAGAAATATTGAGGATGCAAAATACAACTTCAGCAGGGCAAGCTCCGGAGTTGCCTGAGTTGAAATTGGGCTGTATGCGAGGAAGAACACTATGTTGAGGGTTGGCTGAACAACCCCAAAAAACAACGAGCTTTTTCTTGCGTTGAAAACAATGTAAGCAACAGAAAACCAAAGAGCAAAAACCAACGCATTCCCTACAAGTATCACATCAAAGCTGTTCAACCACTCTATATAAACAACTCTTGCGAATATATAGAAAATTGAGTAGATAATAGATGAAACAAAAGAAAGAAACAGAAGTTTTCTGAAGCTTATCCTTCTTTTCATAAGCACGCATACTGCAGAGGAAAGAACTGCTGGCACTCCAATAATGAATACCCCTTCTCCTCCTCTTGCAATTGAAACAACCGCCTCCTCCCCTCTGAGGAGATGGGCAACTGCACCTGCAACGAAAGAGGACAGCACAACGAGAATGAATATTCTAAATGAAGAAGGTAGACTTGCTGAGAGAAAGCGAGTTAGCTCTACTGCCTTTCCCGTAGAGTCCTGCAATGCTTCACCTATCTGTCCTCGCCCTGCCGTTCCTGCGAGCGATGGATTGACTCTTGACAGCGCTCCTCACTCCACTCCCCTTTATCATTCCTTCCAGGCAATACACGTTTTCTATAAATTCTTTGGCAACTTCCCTGAAGCTCTTTTTCTTTTTCTGCGCGAGCTTCATCAGCTCCAGCGTTATGAACCTCATCTCTGAGTTGATGGAGGCTATCTCTTCATCATACATGATTCTTTTTTGTTCACAAAAAAATATAAGCCTTCTGCCTTTCAATTTTTCACATGGAGAAAATCTGTCCAAAGTGCGGTGCGCTCAGCAGCAGCAAGAAGTTCATCGGTGAGTTCTGCGAGGATTGTTACTTCAAAACAATTGAGATACCCCTCCCATCTCGCATCGAACTTCCTGTCTGCAAGTTCTGCGGAAAGGTGAAGCTAAAAAAATGGGAGGAGATGGGAAGCGAGGTTATTGGCTTGCTTGTGAGAAAATATGCTGGAAAAGGTTATGACAGCTTCCACATACAAAAACTCTCAGATGATGTTTACGAAGCATCATTCAACATAAAGAAAGACTCCAACTACTTCCAAATTAAGAAAAAATTTTCCATTCAAAAAATAAACTCTGTTTGCGAGGAATGCTACAAAAAGAAAAGTGGCTACTACGAAGCAATTGTGCAGATAAGGGGAAAGCGTGCAGGAGTTTTTTCATCAAGAATCCTGCGCGAGATACGGAGAAGAACATTTGTGAGCCGATGTGTTGAATCAAAAGAAGGAGTTGACTTATATGTTGGCTCAAAAAAAGCAGTCGCAGAAGCGCTTGCCCACCTTAATCTAAAACCAAAAATTTCAGACAAACTATTCGGAGTGAAGGATGGGAGAAGAATCTACAGGAGAACATACTGCGTGATTACTTAACAACAGTGAATTTAAACCCATAATGCAGCAACCCTTCCTTTCCATCCTCCTGAATTCTCCTGAAAATCATTCTTACAGGCGCCCCTATTCTCACATCCTCCGCATCACAATCCACTATCTGTGTTGTCAGCTTCGGCCCTTCCTCCAGCTCAACAATTGCAATTATATACGGAGCATCAAGCTCAAAACCAGTTGGAGGGGCATGCACAACTGTATACGAATATATTTTTCCCCTGCCAGAAAACCTCACCTCTCTCATCCTTCCCTTTCTTCTGCAATTTGGGCATATCTTCCTAACCGGGAAATACTTCGTTTTGCAATTCTGGCATTCGCTCCCTATCAAACCATACCTTTCCGGAATTCTTCTCCATGCAAGCGGCAAACCAACTGTTTGAGAAGACATTTTAATCCGCCCTCCTCATTATGTGAATCACGCACGTTGCTCCACTTCCCCCAACATTATGCGTCATTCCAACTTCCGCTCCTTTTACCTGCCTATCCTTTGCTTCCCCTCTCAGCTGCCACGTTATCTCAACAGCCTGCTTCACCCCTGTTGCGCCAACTGGATGCCCACATCCTTTCAAACCACCACTTGTATTCACCGGTATCCTTCCATCAAGCGCAGTCTCACCATCCTCAATCGCTTTTCCACCCTTCCCCTTTTTGAAGAAACCCAAATCCTCATATGCAATTATCTCGGCAATTGTAAAACAATCATGAACCTCACAAACATCAATATCGTTTGGCTTCATCTTTGCCATTCCATATGCTTTTCTTGCAGCTTCAACTGTTGCATTCAATGTGGTGAGTGATTTTCGGTGGTGCAACGCCAGCGTATCGCTTGCCTGAGCGCTTGCAATTATCTCAACTGGGGTGTCGGTATATTTGCCGGCTTTTTCAAGAGGTGCCAGTATCACAGCCGCAGCTCCATCTGTAATTGGGCTGCAGTCAAACAGCTTCAAAGGAGATGCAACCTTCCTGGACTTCATCACATCTCTCACAGTTATCCTTTTTTGAAAATGTGCGTAAGGGTTTTTTGATGCGTTATAGTGATTTTTCACAGCAACCATCGCCATCTGCTCCTCTGTTGTCCCAAACTCGTGCATATGCCTCCTTGCCATCAGCGCATACAAAGCAGGGAAGGTTGCTCCCATAAACAACTCCCACTCCTGATCCCCTGCCCCTCCAAGCGCAACCGTCGCATCCCCAACAGGCACATCCGTCATCTTCTCCACTCCACCAACAACAACAACATCGTGCAACCCGCTTGCCACAGCCAGATAACCCGTTCTCAGCGCAACCCCTCCAGAAGCGCATGCTGCTTCAACCCTAGTTGCAGGAATTGGGTTCAACCCCATGTAATCAGCAATCAACGCAGTGATATGCTCCTGCCCAATCAACCTGCCAGCAGCCATCGTTCCCCCGTAGATTGCATCTATCTCCTTTCCAGACATGTTTGCGTCCTCAATTGCCTTCACACCAGCCTCTGCTATCATCTCGCGGAAACCCCTCTCCCACTCCTCCCCAAACTTCGTCATCGCGGCTCCAACTATCGCAACTCTTCTCATGAATTCACCTAAAGAGTTTTCAGCTTCCTCTTCTGCTTCACATACACTCCATAATCAACATACTCCTTATCCCCAACATACTGAACAACCGTTCTCCCTCTCCCTCTTTTCTCAAGTATTCTATCTGTAACAACTATGCTGAACGAATCGCTCCCAGCTCCGCTTCCAAACGAGGTAAGCAGTATCCTCTTTCCTGGCTTCGCAACATCCAGCACAGATGCAAGCCCAATCAAAGAGGCGGCTGAGTATGTATTGCCAATAAGCGGAGTGAGCAAACCCTGCTTTATCTTTTCCGTATCAATACCGAGCATTTTGGCAACCTGAACTGGAAACTTGCCATTCGGCTGATGGAAAACTGCATAATCAAAATCGCTTGCTTTTAACCCAAGCTTCTCCATCAAGCATTTTGATGCATTCACAGTGTGTTTAAAATACGCTGGCGCTCCTGTAAACCTCCCCCCATGGCTCGGGAAATCCATCCCAGGCCTTCTCCAAAAATCAGGTGTATCAGTTGTATATGAACACGTCCCCTCTATCTCAGCAATAACCCCTTCCTTTCCAATTATAAAAGCAGCAGCACCTGCTCCAGCGCTGTACTCCAAATCATCCCCAGGCCTTCCCTGCGAGACATCTGTCCCAACCCCCAGCCCATACCTTATCATCCCAGAGCCGCACATCCCCATGCAACACTGAATTGCGGTTGTCCCAGCCTTGCAAGCAAACTGCAGGTCAGCTGCAGTAAGATCTGGAGTTGCGCCAATCGCCTCTGCAACAATTGTGGCAGTTGGCTTCACAGCATATGGATGGGATTCTGAACCAACAAAAACCGCATCAATCAACCTTGGGTTTATCCCCGCGTATCCCACCGCATTCCTGCTCGCCTCCACAGCCATCGTCGCTGCATCCTCATCCATCCCAGGAACGCTTTTCTCCATTATCCCAAGCCCATCCTTCACCTCTCCCCCATCCCCTCCCCACACTCTGCTTATCTCCTCAACCTTTATCCTATAACGGGGTATATGTACCCCATAACCAACAATTCCAACCATACCATCACAGCTTTTTTAACCTCTCAAGCAGCTCGTTTATGCTTAACTTTGTTGTGACTATCGGTATCCTCTCCTTCTGTGCTATCTTAACAGCAAGCTTATCCACTGTGTTTATTCTGTGTAGCACCACTACGCTTGGCTTCATCTGGCTTACCCTTACAACCACCATTGGTGACCTGCCTGTTGTCACCTTTGTGAAAATAAAAGCCCTCTCTGGGCTTGCCCCAAACAACTTTGGAAACTCGCTATACGGCATTTCAATAATCACCCTTATACTATCCAAAAGAGTGAACCCATACAGCTTCCTCTCTGCCATCACATCCTCATTCACAACCACCTTCCCCTCTATCATCTTCGCAAAGCTCTCCCCGCTTATGCTTGTTGCAAACTCATGTGTTTCAAAGAAAATACCACTTTCCTTTTCCTCCATAAACCTCTGGGAAATCTGCCCTCCTCTTGCAGCATCTATTTCAATAAGCGCATCAACAAACCTCCTTATCACCTTGATGCCAGGCGACTCCCTTCTATCTGCCTCATAATCGCTAATTGTGGAAGGAGATATTTTCAGATGCTCACCTAATTCTGCTTGCGTTATCTCAAATATCTCCCTCCACTTTTTCATAGTTTTTCCTGGTGTATCCGAGAGAGCTATCTCCCCTGCTATCCTGACTGCAAACTTCTCCATGCTTACTTTTTGTGAAAAATACCCTTTTTAAGCTTATCGAACAAAGGTTCGTTAAATGTCGTTAAATAAGCTTTTATAGAAAAAATTTCATAAAAAAAACATGCAGAAAGAGCTTCTCCGAGAAGGGTTTGCGGAGATAGAAGTCACCTCAGCAGATAAAGCTTTTAAGAAAAATAAGGATGTCACAGCTTACATTGAAAACTTCGTCAAGTCAAAGAAGGATACGATGCAGTCATTGAACCTCCATCTCCCGGAAGGCGGAACCATCAAGATAACTGGATACGGTAATGCAACATTGATAAAAGCCTCAGAATGCATCTCCTATGTCTGTGGTAAAAACGCTGAGTTTGCATTCTTATGGAATTCCGCAAGAGAGGTATGCAAACAGCACGGCAGCGAGTTCTTCAACGAATCTCTCCTCCTGAATATAGTGAAGGATAACTCAAAACTGAAAAAACTGCCAGAGTCCAAATTCCGAGAAATTATAATCACCTTCTCGGCTCTCAACAACGCAAACATAAACCTTCTCCCTCCCCAGCACGCATTCGTGAGGATGGATAACGACACCTTGAAAGCATTCTCAAAAGACTGCGAGGAACAAATCCGATGTGCAGCTCTTCTCACAAAACTTGAAAAGGAGAATTTGCCACCGAAGGAAGCAGTCCGCAAGGTGCTTGAGGTTTCAAACACTGAAAACTTTGTAAAAGCATGCGAGAATTTTGGGTTCAAGGTTGAAAGAGACCTTTCTCTCTCCATCCTAGAAAAAGAGAGAATGGGAAAGCAAAAACTCATCAGCTTTCTCACCAAGCTTGAGGAAACCTCTCTCTCAAAAAATGAAGTTGAGCAAACCGCCAGGGAGATTGGAATTGAAGTTTGTGAGCTGAACTTGAGAAGAAGAATAATCAAATACGCCCGAGAAATTGTGGAGGATGAGAGAAGTATTGCCTCAAAAAGAGAGTATATCAAATCGCTTTCAGAAACTATAATAAAAGAGCAGATGGAAAAGGATTTGAGCATGGATATCGCGTATGCTGAGAAGAAAGTGAATGCGCTGAGGAATATGGAGGAAGCGCTTAAGGTGATACGCGGGATGAGTGTTGTGGATGAATCTCATAAACCTTGATACATGGGGAAGCTATGGGAAAGCATTTGATGAGTCTTTCAAAGCAATACTGGCTGGCGAGATGATTGTCTACCCAACAGACACCACCTATAGAATTGGAGGGAATGCAACAGATGAAAACTCGGTGAGAAGGATAAAAATTACAAGAGGGGACGATTCAATTTCAATTGTGGTTTCTGATTTTCAGATGCTTAGAAAGTACTGCAGAACAGATAACATTCCGTTTGCTCTGCTCCAGCAGCTCTTCCCAGGTCCTGTCACTGGAATATTCAATAAAATAAGTGAAATTTCAGATGAGATAGCTGGAGAAACAGTTGAGGTCTGCATTCCGCATCACCAATTCATTCTCTCCCTTGTGAGGAAGCTCAACTTCCCGCTTGCCTCCTCAACTGCAAATTTTTCTGGCGAAATCTCCCCAAAAAGCGTCAGCGAGGTGCCGCCACAGCTTGCCGAGATTGTGAGCGTTGTCGTTGATGGGGGGCGTTGCCTCCATGCAGCGGACCCAACAGTTGTGGACTTCACAAGAGGAACACCTCGTGTGGTGAGGGATGGAGCTGACTCCGAGAGAATATGCAGAACGATAGATGATTTCTACTCCCCGTAACACACATCATTTTAAACTTCAAACGCATACAAACGGTAGATGGCAGAGGTAGAGGGTTGGTATAAGTTTTTATCTGGTTTTCTATTCCTATTCATAGCTCTCCCCGCTGCAGCAGTCCTCTTCATACCAAATGGAATAACGAAAACATTCTACTACCCGCTCAGCCTTCTCATCATAGCTTCTCATGAAGTTGGCCACATAATAATTTGGCTGCTTGTTTCCCCTCTCAACATCTCAGAAAAATCTGCATTATTCTTAATCTGCTGTGGCGGACCGATGATGCAGCTCCTGGTTCCAGCAATACCAATTATTTACTTCACATTAGTAAAAAAGAAATACGCTCTCTCCTTCATCTTCATCGCTCTTCTTGGAAGCTCTATTTATAACACAGGAGAATACATGTCAACTGCCACCTCACCTTCTGGGATTGGCATAACGCCCAGCGGAGAGATCGTCTCAATTGAAAAGAACCCTCAGACGCATGACTGGCTTCTCATCTTCAACCAGTTTGGAATATTGGAGTACTCCTCAGAAATTTCAAACTTCTTCCTCTCCCTCGGCTATGTGCTTGTCATCCTAGGAGCTTTCTCATCCGCGTTGGAAACAAATATCATTCTGAATGGGAATGAAACGCATGACTTTATGCTGGTGATGCTTTATGGCTCTGCTCCCGCGTTTCTTATCTCAGCTGTCTACTTTCAACCCATAAGGTTCATCATCGCTCTCGTATTCTTCTTCCTCTCTCTTGTATACTTCTTCACAGCAATCTTCCCCAAAATGAAAGCAAGCTTTGAGGAGGTTTCAGATGAAAAGTAAAGTAAGGGTTGTGCTTGTTGAACCAGAGTATGAGATAAATATTGGACACGTTGCGCGTGTGATGGCAAACTTTGGATTTGAGGAGCTTTACATTATAAACCCCAAGGTTGAAATTGGGTTTAACGCAAGGATGTTTGCCAAGCACGCAACTCACATCCTTCAAAAAGCAAAACAGGTGGATAACCTGGAGGATGCGCTTGTGGGGTGCGACTTTGTTGTTGGGACAACCGGTATAATAAGCAGAAGCAGGAATATAATACGCAATCCAATCTCACCGGCAGCCTTTGCTGAGAAGATGAAGAAGGTTGACGGAAAATTTGCAGTTCTGTTTGGAAGAGAGGGCACAGGGTTATCCAAGCAGGAGATAAAAAGATGTGATTTTCTTGTAACCATACCTGCTGATGAAAACTACCCAGTTCTCAATGTCTCCCACGCGCTTGCAGTTGTGCTTTATGAATTGTCAATGAAGAAGAATGAGGAGATGATAGAAAGAGCAGGTGGAAAGGAGAAGGAGATGCTCATACGTTGCTTTAACAGCATTGTTGATTATTTCTCCCCAAAGCTCAGAAGCCCAGAGAAGATAAAACTGTCATTCAAAAGAGTAATCGGAAGATCTTTAATTTCAAAAGTTGAGGCAAACGCAATACTATGCGCATTACAAAAAGTGAGAAAAAGTTTGAAAATAAAAAAATTCTAAGCTTTCTTCCTTGACTTAACAATTTTCACTTTGCTTGGGGTAAGCAGAATTTTCTCGTTATCTATTCTCGCTATATCGCCATCAATTTTCATTGAAAATGCTTTCAGGTTTGAAACAATTGTCTTCAGCTTTGGAGTATTCCTTGACATCGGAGAGACGTTCAGAAGTATTATATTCCTCTGCCTCAGCTCGTTCTCAATCACTTTCACATCCTCCTCGCTTTCAAGGGCAACCGGCTTCACATAAAAATCTGCTGCCTCATGCAACACATCCACATTCTCAAGCTCAGCTGTGTCTATATACTCCTCAATATCCATATCCTTGCTTATACCAAGCGCCTTTGACAACCTCTGAAGTATCCCCATATTTCCACCTCTTTTGAATACAACACTTTAACTTTTGATAAGGTAGTTTAAATACTTTTCTTCTTTACTCCTTCGTTACCCTTTTTAAGCTGGGGAGGTATAAATAAACTATGCAGGTTGCTGTCATCGGCGCAGGCAGGGTTGGTGGAGCAGTTGCCAATGAATTAGTTAGAAACGACAGCATAGATTACCTAGGAATACTCGACAGGAATTTGGAGAAATCGAGAGGGCTGTGGGCGGACTTGATTAACGCTAACCCCAGCTACCTAAAGAAGTTATTCACCGGTTCATATGAATGGGCTTCGGATGCGGATATTGTGATTCTATCTGCAGGAATAGCACAGAATAGAGGACAGTCCAGAGAGGAGCTTCTTGAGCAGAATTTGAAAATAACTACTGAAATTCTATCTAAAATCGAATTCAAACCATCAGCAAAGCTCATCGTGGTAACAAACCCAGTGGATTCAATATCTTTGAACGCTATGAGATTCTCAGGGTTGCCACCGCAGCAGATTATCGGCTTTGGTGGTGATTTGGACACGCTGAGGTTAAAGCTGCTACTTGAACATGCATCCCGACTCGAAAATGCGCCAGACAAGCTGGTGAGGTCTTTTGATGCGAATCTTAAATTCATAAAATCCATTAATGCACACGTGATTGGAGGGCATGGAGAGTTAGCTATATCTGTTTACAGAAACTCTCCCAAAGACCCAGGAATAGAGTCAAGTGTAAAGGAGTATGCAAGCGCGGTGATAGAAAGAACTGGAGCAACAGTGTTTGGACCTGCTGCAAAGATTGCAGAGCTGGTTGATGATATCATACATGACAGAAAGAAACTGCATCACGTTTCATACTTCAACAAGGATGAGGGAGTTTTCCTAACCTGGCCTTGCATCATTGGCAAAGCAGGTGTGATAAAACCACTTGAACTCTCTTTAAATGAAGATGAGAAAAGAGAGCTGAGGAATGTGATAGCTCACCTGAAGGAGCTTGATGAGAAGAAGATAAGGCCAGAGTTTGCTAAAGCCGCTAGAACGCTTAGTCAAAAACTAGAAGCCAGCGATTCCAAACATGATTTCGTCAGAGTTCAATGAAGCTGTTCGAAAACCTTAATAACCTTTTGCAGTAAAACTACCTATTACAGTTTGGGTGAACTTACTGGCCGGTGGTAATTTGCTAAGCTCCTTCCAGGATATCCTATCACGCAGCAGCATCTTCCGAGACAGAAATGTGTTATCACCCCACTACATACCCTCCACTCTCCCCCACCGGGAGAAGGAGATAAATGCGATAATGTCAGCTGTTTCACCTGCTTTGAAAGGGGAGAAGCCGAGAAGCCTTTTCATATACGGCAAAACTGGAACAGGCAAAACCTCTTCTGTGAAACACGTGATGGAAAAATTTGAGGAGATGAAAAGCGAGAAAGCCAGAATGTGCTATGTGAACTGCAGGATATACAACACCCGCTACAGGGTTTTCCACAAGCTGATGAAGGATTATCTTCCTGAACATGCAAAGCTCGGTTATGGTTTATCCTTCTTCTACGAGAAGCTCCTTGAGTTTCTGCAATCAAATGGAATTGTTATGGTGATTGTGCTTGACGAAGTTGATATGGTGAGGGATTTAGACGATTTGATATCCACCCTCACAAGAGCGAATGATGATTTGAAGAGAGGAGGAGTGTCTTTGATTGGAATTTCAAACAAGCTTTACTTCAAGGAAAAACTTGACCCAAGGAGCAGAAGCAGTTTATATGAAACTGAGATGGTTTTTCCACCCTACACCTCAAACCAGCTCAAATCAATACTCGAACAACGGGTGAAGCTTGGTTTTTCAGATGGAGCTGTGGATGAGTCTGCTGTGAACCTTGCAGCTGCAATTGCTGCCCAGGATAATGGGGACGCGCGCTACGCATTGAAACTCATCCTGAGAGCAGGTGAAATAGTGGACGAGGAGGGGGGAGGAGTTGTTTCAGAAAAGCACATCATTGCAGCCAGAAAGTCTGTTGATGAGGATGTATCAATTGAAGCGATAAGCACTCTTCCGCAGCACCAGCAGATTGTGCTTTACTCAATTGCAAATCTCTCAATGGATGGCGGCAGGTATTCAAAGCTCACCGGAAATACAGACAACTACCTGCTTTCTGGAGAGGTTTATGAAAACTATGTGAGGGACTCCAGGAATTTCAAAAAGGAGCCGAGAAGTGCCAGATGGTACCGAGAGTATCTGAGGGAGCTTGAGATGCTTGGGCTTATTGCGACCGTTGAGTCTGGAAAAGGGCTACGCGGACATACGAAGCTTATCAAGCTTGTCTACTCCCCAACAAAAGTGAGAAGCATAATTGAGAAAAACCTGCTGGAGTGACTACCAGCCAAGAAGCTCCTTTCTGCTGCTTATAACTATTGCAAAAAGCACAAATGGCCCAATCACCGTCGTCACAAAAAAAGCACCTTCAAGGCTGTATGGGTTAGCAAGCGCTTTTTCCACCACACCACTTGAAAATGCTTTCAGAAAATTCACAATGAAAATAACAAAACTTATTGCTATCCCATATCTATACGCCCATCTCTTTGTAGTTGCCAGCCCAAGGCTCAGCGCAAGGAGCACCAAGCCAACAATAAAGGAGAACACGTATGGAATTAAATCTGGGCTGTACGGCTCGTAAAAACCAACCGAATTTTTGTATATGTAAATCAAAAAAGGAATCGCATCCTTGAGGCTTGCAAGAGCGATAAGGAACGCAAGAATGCTTCCAACACCAAGCTTCAATGTCAAACCCTTTCTAGCTTCCTCCCTGCTCTCTCTCACTATCTCCTTCAAGCATTCATAGCAATATGCTTTATCACTTATCAGCTCAACACATATTGGGCAGAAATACCTCTTGCACCTCGCGCATCTGTATATTCCCTCCTTACCTGGGTGGTTAACGCAGTCTGGCATTCAACCCTCACCTGTTATACTTTGCCATCGCCATCTTCTTCTTCCTTTCATATATCCCCAAGCTTTTTCCACAGCTGGGGCAGTAGTAGAACTTCCTCCTCTCGATAAACTTCACATCATCAGCTGTCTTCAAATCAGTGCTGAAAACAGTTGACCTTTCGTATTTCACTGCTTTGCTTCTCGGAATTCTTCTGCCGCATGCTCCGCATACCACCATCCTGTCTCTTCCTCTCATCCTTTCACCTCCTTCAATCTCCCAAGCTTCACTCCATTCACCAATGATATTTCCGCCTCATCCAATTTAAACATTTCATTTCTGAACAGGGGGCCAAGCAGCTTCCTCTCGCTGGAGTTGAAAATCATTCCACCCACAAGCTCGCTGAAAGCCGGCATCACAACAAACCTCATTTTTCTGTTGAACTCCTCAAATTTCATACCAACTTTCCTCTCATCAATTTCACCAACAACCCACACCTTCTCAACTCTTCTATAACCCAGCTTATCAACAAACTCAACGCACGGGTGGTTGTGAGCCACTACAAGCCAGTCAGCTTTCATCATTCTTTCAGAAGGCCATGCGTGTCCGTGCGAGAATGAAACAGAACCTTTAATCACCCCAGATGCGCCATGCACCTCAACTCCATTTACAATTTCCCTTATCCCACCATCATGGTTCCCCATCACAATTACAACATTCACTCTGCTTCTCAGCTCATCGATGAACTTTCTCAGCTTTTTCTTTTCAGCATACGCCATTCCCGGTATGTCATGCTTCACATCGCCAAGTATCATAACCTCCTCGCACTCCGTCTCATCAATAACTCTGAACAACCTCTCCTTCACCTTCTCAAAAAAATCCATCTGAATACTTCCAAATATACTTTTTTCAACTCCGAGATGTAAATCTGCAACAACAAGCATTTTTCCGTATAACACTGCTGGCTCATTGCAGATGAATTTTAAACCTTCCATGAGAATATATGGAAGGAGAATAATAAATAGTGGTTGGATGACCTACCTCTCAATTATCGTTCCAGTCCATAATGAATCTGCAGTTCTTGAAAGCTCAATAAACAAAATTCTGAATGCAGTTTCCTCCATCACACCCAGCTTTGAAATTATAATTGCGGAGGATGGGAGCACGGATGGAACCTACCAGATAGCAAGGAGGATTGCGGATACAAATTCATCTGTAAAACTCCTGCACAGCAGAAAGAGACTTGGGAGGGGCAAAGCTTTGAAAACAGCGTTGAGAAAAGCAAGAGGCAGAATTGCCGTTTACATGGATGCAGACCTCTCATCAGATATCTCATACTTAAAAAAACTTATCAGCTGCGTTGAGGATGGAGCGTCCATCGCAACAGGCTCTCGGCTTATGAAAGGCTCGGATACGAAAAGGCCTATGAAAAGAGACGTTGCAAGCCGTGTTTTCAACTTTCTTGTAAGAGCTCTGCTCGGCTCGAGAGTTATGGACCACCAATGTGGTTTCAAAGCATTCAAAAGGCGCGATGTGCTTCCTCTTTTAAAAAAAGTGAAGGACAACTACTGGTTTTGGGATACCGAAATCCTTGTGAGAGCTCAAAAAGCAGGCATGAGAGTTGATGAAATTCCAATCCGCTGGTCTCACGGAAGGTTTACAAAAGTGAGCTTCACAAAAGACGTCCTTTACATGCTTGGCAGAATACTCTGGCTGAGAAAGGAGCTTTCCAAATAGCTTTTATTACTTCTCAAACCAAAAACAATTATGGCATTATCAATAAAATTCAAACTTCTTGGTATAGAGATAGAGCTTCACTGGAGCTTTCTCCTCCTCATCCTGCTCATTTCCCTCTCCGGTGGGCTTGATGCAGCTCTATCCGCTGTGATGTTGTTCACATTTGTCATCCTTCATGAGCTTTCCCACTCCATCATCGCAGTTCGCAATGGGATTGAGGTGAGAAGAATAACCCTCTTCCCAATCGGCGGTATGGCAATGATTGAGGAAATTTCCATTCCACCTGACGTTGAGCTTAAGCTTGCAATTGCCGGACCAATATTCAACTTCATAGTTGTTGCGCTTGCATCCATTGCAAGCTTCTTTCTCTCCGAGCCATTCTCATCAATTCTTTCAGCCGTTATAGAAATCAACCTTATACTTGGTTTATTCAACCTGCTTCCCGCCATCCCCCTTGACGGGGGAAGAGTTTGGAGAAGCATTCGGGAGAAAAAGGTTGGCCACCTGAAAGCAACAGAGGACGCAGTCAGGCTTAGCAGGTTTGTCATTTTCATTCTTCTTTTTGCTTCGCTCACCATTGCCCTGCTCGCTGATGCTGTTGGATTTCTCTTATGGAACACGATAATTTCAATGGTGATCTACGCTGCTTCGGAAGCAGAGCTCAATCTGGCAATTCTTAAAGAATCTTCAAAAGGGCTGTATGTGCGGGATGTAACAAATTTCTCCCCTCTTGTGATACAGCCAAACATTACACTTCAGGATGCTTTCTCCCTTATGCTCTCCTTGCGCTCCCCCGCAGCAGTCGTTTCAGATTTTCCAGTGAAACTGCTCAGCTACAGAAGAATATCACAGCTCAGCAAAAAAAATTGGAGTAGGATTAAAGTTGGAAGCATCGCCCAGCCATGCCCTGCCTGTATGCTTGACGAGCCAATCCTGGAAGCTTGGAAGAAGATGAGGCTTGCTGAGCTACCTCTCCTCCCAGTTGTGTTCAACAACGAAGTTATTGGAACTGTGGATGAGGTTGAAATAGAGAAGATGATAATGCTCAACAGGCTTAGGATAATTTAGCCTTTTATTCTCAATGCGTATTTCCCAGGCAACTTCGCCCCTATTTTCTTTGCAAGCTCTGATTTTTCAATGTTGAAAACTATCAAATAGCTGCTCCACTTATCCGTGAGCTCGCTTCCTCCGCAGTTTGGGCATGTTGCGCCCTCGCTCACAACAAACCTACAATTTTTACATGCTTTTTCAACCATAAACTCACTTCTTGCCTGCTGGCATCTCCTCCTTCACCCACTCCAGCTTGCCAAGCCCCTCCGGCCTCATTGTCAGCCCAATTTTCGTCTCCGGTATGCTGTTCTTCATACTCACCGTTGATATCTTTGCCAGCACATCATCCCCTTTCTTTATAATCTTCTTGCTCTGCTTCCCAACAAACGCCGGTATTTTCTTATCAAAGGAGAGAAAATCATTTGTTATTTGAGATAAATGAACCAACCCATCAACAGGACCCATTCTCACAAACGCCCCAAACTCCACTATCTCGCTCACCTCCCCCTCAAAAACCTCATTCAGCTCAGGTTTGTAGGAAAGCAAATCAAATGTCGCCTCGTGATAGGATGCCCCATCCCCAGGTATCACCTTTCCTTCCCCTATCTCTCTTGCATTCCACACGCAAAGCACTATCCCAAAATTCTTATCAACCCTTCTCTCATATTTCTCTCTCACTATCTCTACCACTGCCTCCTTCAAATCCTTAGAAAAATACTTTGGATCCACTCGCACCGTATCCCTTACAGTTGTTGTATAATACATCGTATCACCATTTGTTGCGCAAATATTATATAACTAAGCAAACTGGAGCTGTTTTTTGCCCCTCATTATAACAACCTTCACCCCCTCCCTTTTCAGCCTTTCCCTCAGCTTTTTATCAACAGTGCAGGCAACCGCCCCCTCCTTTTTGCAATACCCCACAATCCACTCATCAACCTCCCCTTTGCTTCTCTTCACCTCTGCCCCACACCCATCCAACACCTTCAACGCATACCTAGCTGCGACCCCATCCCTTCCTTTTCCCAAGCTCAGTTTCTTCAGCTCTCTTACCACTCCATCGCAGGTTACCATTCTATACGCGCCAAGCAACTCCCCCAGCTTTTCAGGTATGTTCAATTTGAACTGGTAAGCAAGCATTAGGAAATTTGTGTCAACAACAGCCTCAATCATCAATATTTTTTTATTAAAAAAATTTAAATAGCTACTTCTCTTTCTTAAAAACTTCAAGAAGCTCCTGATGCTTGCTGAAATACTCCCTGCTCGGCTTCAGAATTGCCGCAAGCTCTTTTGCAACCGCGTTTTTCAAGTCAGCAGGATGAAGCTCCCCTCTCTTATATGCTTCCCTCAGCTCCTCAAACTTCCCATACTCCACATCCCCGCCATACTTGCTGCTTCTCTCCACCCTAAGCGGTTTATCTCTCATTATTATATACTCGCACAGCTCCAGCACAGGGTTGTTTTCAACCTCCTTCTCCGGGCAGTAAGCTCCATCTATCTTTCTCTTTATCTCCTCCTCTGAATCATGAATGTATACACAGCTTTTCGGTATGCTTTTGCTCATCTTTGAAGAAACTTCCGTATCAAGCTTCTCGCTGCTTTCAAACCCCATCCTCTTAGGCCCCTGCAACCCCATTAAAAGATGGGTGTGCACTGCAATTGGCTTTGGCCATTTCATTCTCTCAGCAACCTCTCTCGCAAGCACATGAACCTTCCTCTGATCCATCCCAGCATGCATCACCCGAACCTTCAGATGAAATATATCCGCAGCCTGCATTGCTGGATACAGGATTGCAGCTGACTCGGTTACCTCTGTTTCCTTCCTCCCCATTATCGTAACGCACCTCAGCATTCTCTGTATGCTGGCGTTTTTCATCACCTCAATAACTTTAACCCAATACCACTGGTCGTAATGCTCGCTTGCCAGCATATACCTTACTTTTGATTCATCCAACCCAAGCGAAACAAAACCAGCTTTAAAATACCCTCTTGCAACCTCCCTTATCAACCCCAAATCCCCGCCAAGCTTCTTATTTATCCACGAGTGATAATCCGCCAGCCAGATTATCGGCTTTATACCAGCTTTAATAAAATCATCAATCTTCATCGCAGTCATAAGCGCCGAGCCGATGTGCATCATCCCGCTTATCTCAAACCCAATGTAATGCTGGGGATGCTCCTCCTCCTCAAAAAGCTTCACCAGCTCCTCCTCTGTAAGCACCTCCTCAGTTGGCTTTCTTTTCACAAGAAAAACCTTGTCCTCTATGTTCACCAAATCACCCTCACGCAACTTCTGGCATTTCACATTTGAATTTCATCAATTTTATTCTTTTCCTTATCCCCCTCACCCTAGCTTTGCTCAGCCCAACTTCCTCTGCAATTTCTGAATCGCTTCTGAACTCTATCCTTCTCAAAACTTCATCCAGCTTCCCATACTCAACTCCCAATTCACCCTCAGCTGTCTGCCCTTTCCACAAACCAGGCGATGGTTTCTTCTCAATAATCTTCTTTGGAATGCCAAGCTCCCTCGCAAGCTTCACAACATCTGTTTTATACAACCCTCCAATTGGGAGGAAATCAACCCCCCCATCTCCGTAACGCGTGAAATAACCCATAAGAAGCTCGCTTCTGTTTCCAGTTCCAGCAACGAGGAGTTTCTTTCTGTTTGCAAAATAATACAGAATGCACATCCTTATCCTTGCCTTCAGATTGCCATTTGCCACAAGCGCTTTTTCATTAAAAATTGGAATTGCTCTTTTGAACTCATTGTAAACACGGCTGAAATCAACAACATAATACCGAACCTTCATCTTTTTGGCAAATTCCACCGCATCCGCAACATCCTCTTGAGATGTTTCGCTTTCAGGCATGATAAGAGCAATCACACCCTTCCCAAGAGCCATTTTGCACAAAGCAGTTACCACAGCAGAATCCACACCACCGCTTAAACCAACAACCACTCCCCTTGCTCCTGCCTCCTTCACCTTCCTCCTTATGAACTTCACTATTCTTTTAACTTGCACGTAAAAAATTACCCTCTCCTGCTTTTTATTGTTTTGTATAACCGATTAAAATTTAAAAAACAAAATTCATAAAACAAACATGGTTGAAAAGCTTGCCAAGCCACCAGAGCTGACTAAAGAAAAAGGGGAGGTGTTGCAGAGAATAAAGGATTTCTCAAGGAGTGCAGTTGTGGATGAGGTAACCCTCCATGAGGAGAAAGGGCTTATCAAATACCTCCTCTACAACCAGAACGTTCTTTCATTTGGAAATGATGGAAAGCAAAAGTATACTGAAGTATTGAACTCATTAAAAGTTGAAAGAGAAAGAAAAGGGATGGAGCTTGTCATGGGTGTGATAGAAAAATTCGGTTATGTGCCGGAGGATATGGCATACGATTTGTTGATGCCTTACACCCATCCCCACAAAAAATCAACTCCCCAGCTTCGTTTATCCGCCCACAAAAGAGCTAAGAGCCTGGTTGAGCTGTTCACAAGGGAGGAGGCTCTAAAGAAGGAGTTATGGGAGCCCCGCAGCAAGGAGCACCTCAAATACTGGGTTTGGTGGGAGCTGAAGAATAGAGAGATATTTGATGGCTGGCCCTTTCCAAACCACCCATCCGAGCGCAAGTCATGGAAAGCTCCACTCTACCAATATGAGGAGAGAAACCATTCATACATCAAAAAACCATTTATTCAGACTAAGAAGGGGGAGTTCGTAAGATTGCATGCAAATGAAATAGATGAAATCATAAGGAAGTTTGAGTCAGAGTTTGCGGCTTTTGGTTATGAGGAGGAGGGAAGAAAAATTTTCTTGAGATGTGGTTTAACTGCAGACTGGATACTTGCATTTGAAATCACCCTTCCCAAAGCGCTTGAGCTTTCCCGTCAATACCCGAAAAAATGGATGGAAAAGAAAATTATAAAGCAGTACAGCGGAGTTGAGCTTCCCGAACGCGGTTCTGTTGAAACATGGAAGACAAATATAGAATACTGCAAGAAAAATGGGATAAACTTCAAAAACAACCCAGCCATCCTCATGACAGATCCAAAGAAACTGAAGGAGATACATATTTTTGCGCTTGAGAATAAGATTGAATTCAACAACTTCCTCCAGCTTTTCACAATAGACCCAAAAAGAGTGAAGGAAAACCACAAATTCTGTGTTGAAAACAACATTCCTTTCAATGACTGCTTAAAACTGCTTACAATACCAACAGAAAGGTTGCGAGAAAATTATGAGATATACCTGCAAATTCAGGAGAGAGTATCCTCTTCGGACTACCCCTCCTTATTAGCAAAACCAACAGAACAGCTGAAAAGAAGATTTGCAATTGCATAACCAAAAAGAATATAAGAAGAATTCATTATATCCCTGTTGTAAAGGTGATTCTTTGGGTTCTATTCCAAGAAAGTGGAAGAAGGCAGGAAGGATGAGGTGGAAGTGGCTGAAGAAGAGAAGGAAGAAAATGAAAAGAAAGCTTAAGAGAAGAGTTGGGGAGCTTTAGGCTGCCCAGCTTCTCACGACATACCTCCCCCTTCTCTCTATCTCTTCAAGTTTTTCTAGCACTTTCTGAAACTCTCCATACTCCCTATAACCCATCAAAAAATACCCATAATCTTTCTTATTCCCTAATGATTTTTTCATCAGCAGAACATCCACTGCCTTTTCTTCCAAATCATTTGAGAACCCACCCAACCCAAAATCTATGAAAAAAACTCTCCTCCCAACAATAACATTTGCAGTTGTGAAATCACCATGCACAATTCCAGCAGAATGCAACCTTGCCAACCCTCTCCCAACTTCTTTCAGAACTTCCTTAACCTCTCTCTTTTTCTTCAAAAACTCGCGAAGCAGAGCTCCCTCCGCCACACTCATTCTAATCTCAAACTCGCCAACTTCAAAAACAACTGGGCAGAGCACTCCTGCTTCCTTTGCTGAGTGAAGAAGAGATGCTTCCCCTCTTGTTCTACTTCTTCTCAGCTTTGAATCTATCTCACGAATTCGGTACTTCTTCTTCGCTCTTTTCTTGACAACAATTTTCTTTGAAAGAAACCTATCAAGATATAGCTCTGCTTCTGCCCCTCTGGCTAGAAACCTCACTGCAACACCATTATCTAGCTTCTTTCATTGCTGCGTAGAGTATAAGCATCAACAGATACGCGATGAACCCCCAGAAAGCAATGTCAAGCACCGCGCCCACCCACAGGATGTTGCCTCTCTGCCATCCCTCATACGTATTGTAAGCAAACCACCCATACGGGTAACCATTCATTATATTCTCCCCAACGCATCCCGTCACACACTCTGTGCTCTTGTAGTACACTCCTGAAATGAGCATTGCCACTAACCCTATCAAAACAGCATAATACACTCCATCGCTGAACTTCGGCTCAGCAAACCTAACCTGGCGTGCTTTCTTCTTTCTAGGCATACACACCACCAAATAGATTATTGCAGAGGCATTAATAAATCTATCCAGCAATAAGGTTATATACCTAAATTCCTAATACAATTCACATGCAACACAAAGCTCAAATCTCTGGTTTGGATTTAATACTTGCGCTTATGCTTTTTTTCCTGGTTATGGTGCTCTTTGCAATTCTATGGGATTTAGTTCACTACAATATACGAACAACTGCCGATGCCGACATAATAGCAATTCAGGTTGCAAATAAACTTCTCAACAGCCCAGGCTACCCATACGACTGGAATGCAACCAATGTTCAGCTTATCGGTTTATCCTCTGAGAGAGGGGTGATGGACCAGGCGAAGTTTGAGAATTTGCTTGAGCTGCTTGAACTTGATTATGAAAAAGTGAGGGAGTTGCTCGGGCTTGGCCCGTATCAGATTTACATAAACATGACATATATTGACGGCAGCCCGGTGATAATTGATGGGAAACCAGCTGAGGGCGGTATACCGCCAGAGAATGCAACCGCAGTGAGCAGCATCCGAAGGATGGCAATCTACGGGGAGGTGGTTGTGCATAATAACTCAGTAACATTTGTTTTTGACTCTTCAGGAAGCATGCAGTGGTTCTCAACTTCGATGGGATATAAAAATGGCATTCTGAGCGACTCGTGGGTGAATGTGTATAATGTAACCTTCCCAAGCTCCCCAGCAAGCAATTTTGATTTTGTGCTTGAGTTTAACAACACTGCTGGCTCGTATGGAAGAATTAATGTGACAAGCCCTTCCGGAATAAAATACGGTTGCTCAGACAGCAGCCCAAGCTGCACCAACTGCGGAACTGGATGCACCGCAACTCATTACAGCGGAGCGGATTATATGAACTTCACGAGCGCGCGATGGGAAGCAGGAGTTTGGAAGGTGTATGCAAGGAAGAGAAATTACGCCAACCCGCTTTCATATGATTTGATGGTTCAAACTCCGCCAAAAAGAATTGACGCTGCGAAGAATGCTACGAAAAATTTCATTGATGTGGTTGCAAACGAATCAAAGGGAATTGATGAGATATCTCTTTACAGATTCAATGGATGCAACCCACAGAGAATAAGCGATTTCACAACCAACTACCCATCCCTCAAAACAATTGTTGATGGTATAACTGCTTCCGGCGCAACTCCAATTGCCCAATCCATTATCAACGCTGCTGATTACACAAACACCACTGCAACAAGAAAGCACACCATTATGATTGTTGTTTCTGATGGAAGCGAAACGTGTGGAGGAGATGTGATTGCTGCAGCCACCTATGCCGCAGACAAGGTTGGCAAAATCTGCACAGTAGGTTTTGCTCAAGGTTCCACAGGCGAAGCGCAGTTAAAACAGGCTGCTGCAATAGGGAGATGTCAGTATTACTCCGCAAGAAACGAGGAAGAGCTTGAGATTGCTCTAAAACAAATCTACTTTGGCAATCTTGAGAAGCAGAAGGTGCTTCTCAACATCGTGGTGTGGAGATGAGGAGGGGGGTTGTTTTCACCCTTGATGCGCTTGTTGCTGTTGTGATTGCAGCTACTGCTTTGGTTGTTGTGGTGCAGTTGCTCAGCCTCAGAACAGGGGAATGGTATAAAGAAGTTGCTTTGTACAACGCTGGGGAGGATTTTCTCATCTCAAGGGATAAGGATGGAACTCTGAAGGAAATTTTTGATAAGACAGATGCGGAAGCAGTATCCACTCTCAACAACCTCATGCAGTTTCAAATACCGCCAAGCATGGTTGCGAGGATAAACATAACAATCTGCAGCTACAGTGGAACTTTCAGCTGCACCAGAAGCATCACTGCAGGTGAGAGTGGAACCACTGAAACGAAAAGCGTTGTCCGAAGGGTTTTCACAGATACAGAAAAAAACAGATACGGAGTTGCGGTTATGGAGGTTTGGTATAGATGAAAAGAGGGTTCATGCTAACCGCAATAACAACAATACTATTCCTGCTGCTCATTGAGGTGACTCTGCAATACGCGAGAAGCTCCTCCTCCTATTCAGAGAGAGTTTCAGAGATGCTTGTTTCGGAGAAGATAGGTTATACGTTTGATGACATAATGGATGATATAACAAACATAACTGGTTTGAGTATAACACAGCAGGAAGCCAACCTTGTGTTTAAGGATTCCTTCCCAGGAAGCGGTATAACTGATAGGTTAGGGCATTATGAGGAATTTGTAAGACAGCGTTACCTAACTCCAGATATGGAGGTTGTTTTTCTTGACCCGACAGACCAACCCATCTCTTTAAGCAGCCTTTCCAGCACAATTACAATAGAACCATTCAACATGACGTATAAATACTCTGACTTTGCAAAGACAGATTTGTTCATTCAAATACCATACACCCAAACAACTGCGATAGATTTTGTCTGGTACAACTTCTCTGTTTCAACAGGCAATTTCTCTGAGGATGTTGATGATATAAAATGGACGCCTGCTCCCAATTCATGCACCCCTGGAACGCAGGGTTGCATACGCTTCTATTTGAAGGTGAATGACTCCGGAGGAAATGAATACATCTCTCCTTATACCACATTTGACGTCACCAAGCAAGGACACCTCAATCTTAATTTTGTCAGCGAGAGTTGCTGGATAGACTTGTGGGTCGGTCCATACTCCGGTGAGCAGTATCTGCTTAACCTCAGAATACAGGACTGTCAAGTAAGAAGCGAGATTGGTTTTACATTCAACACAACGAACTTCTGGCTGAACTTTCCAACAAAGCTGAAAGTGAGGGATGTGAACTACAACACCTCAAAAAAAGATGCAATAAGTTTAATTATCACAAAGCTTTTGAAGTAGCTACCACCTAACCTCCACCTCATCCACCCTCATTTTCTGAACTGCTCTGCACTCACTTAACTTCATCCTCACTCCTGCTTTATACATCAGATTTGCAGTCAGCGCTATCATTGCTCCATTATCTGCATTGAACTCATCCTCAGCCACAAAGAACTTTGCACCATGTGGCTTTACCATCTCCCTCATCATCTCCTGCAGCCTTCTGTTCTGCGCAACTCCTCCGCAAAGCATAACTTCCTTTTTTTTTGTAAGGGCAAGCGCTCTTTCAGTTGCTTCAACAAGCATAGAAAAAGCTGTCTCCTGAACTGAGTAACAAACATCCTCCTTTCTGTATTTTTTCAAACACCTCTCCGCCTCTGTTAAAAGACCAGTGAAAACCAAATCCATTCCTTTAACCGAGTAGGGCAGAGGAATATACTTTCCTCTTCTTGCAAGCTTTTCAACAACAGAGCCGTGAGCATACTTCAAACCCATGCTTCTCCCAACAGAGTCAATAAGATTACCCAAACCAATATCCAACGTCTCACCAAGCACCCTGTATCTTCTTTCTTCAAGAATTATTATTTGGGTGTTTCCACCACTTACATAAACAACAAGTGGGTTTCTGCAACCACATAAGGATTTGCTAACCTCAATGTGTGCAACCGCGTGGTTAACCCCAATTATTGGGATTTCAAGCATCTGCGCCAGCATCTTCGCTCCGACCAAACCAATTTTAAGGCATGCTCCCAAACCAGGCCCCATTGTGAATGCGACAAGCTCCGCGTCCTTCAGCTTCAAACCGCTCCTTTTCAATGCTTTTTTAAAAACAGGCTCAAACTCCTTTGAAAGAAACTCCGCAGCCTTTCTTGGATGTATTCCGCTGTATTTTGGTTTGAATGTGCTTCTCTCATTTGCAATAATCCTTCTTCCATCAACTACCCCAACTCCAATTGTGTGCGCGCTGCTCTCTATTCCAACACATCTCATGCTCTCACATAAAACAGAATTATAATCACATTGATTAAGTTAAATGTTGCGTGGGCGAATATACATGGTACAAGCGAACCTCTCCTTCGCATAACCGCAAATATCAAACCCGCGGTGAACGTTGCTACAAATTCTATTAAAGAACCATAGAAAAAATGCGCTAATGCAAAAAGCAGGCTGGAGGTTACAACTCCAACTCTTGGAAGAAGAAAACCCCTGAAGAAAATCTCCTCAGCAACTGGAGAGAATAGAAAAGAAAAAATAAGGATGTATAAGGGAAGCTCCTTTGCTACGCTCACGACTTTTCCAGGTTCATCAAGTCTGAAATGCAGAATTAGTAACGCTTCCACAAAAACCAGAAGGAGCACAAGCACCGCAGTTGCAATTCCCTTAACCGCACTTCTCCAAAACTCTCTCCTGCTCACTCCTGACTCTTTAATAATTTTTGCAAAATTCTTTCTTTCAAACTCAAATCCATAGAAAAATGGAAATGAGAACATCGCAAGTGAGATGAGAATTGTTGGAAAGTAGTTGATATAGATTGTTAAAAAACTGAAGAAAAGATACACAAGAGCTGCTTCAACTCCAGCAACCTTTCCGTATCTCGCTGTGATGTTTGCAATGCACACTGTGAGAGCTATGAAAACAACTGGCGCAAGAATTGGGAGGATCACTCCTTTAAGAAAAAATGTTGCAAGAACAGATGCTGAACCAAAAAAAAGAAGGAGAAAAAATTTCCGAATTACCTCCTCCATCTTCCTACCTTTTCATCTCCAAATACCCGCATCTTCCACAGGAGAATCTATCCTTGTGCTCCGCCAAATGAACTCCTGTCCCGCACTTTGGGCAGAAGCGCTTCTTTGTGTATGGTTTGAACTTCTTCTTTTCCTCAGCCACTGCTTTCACCTCCTTTCTTTTCAGCTTTCTTCTCTTTCACCCCAGCATCCCTATCCAGCTTGTGCTTGCTTTCTATACCCATCGCATCCTTGCTTTCATATACTTTCGCATACCCCTTTGCTGTTGTTTGCCCATACCCCTGTTCAACTATGTCTATAACAACAAGCGATGCATCCACCCCAAGCTTGGAGCACAGCGCCTCCTTAATTGCTTTCCTGCTTGGCGTGGGACCGGTGAAACTCACCTCAAACTTCACTTCCTTTCTTTTCAGAAGAGGGTTCTCCCTCTGCTCGGCTATTTTTATTTCCATTTCAACCCCTCACTCTTGTTATAAGCTTTCTCCCCATACTCTCAATATACTCCACTTCCTTCCCAGGAGCCACCTCATTTTTCATCTCCTCTGGAACTGTTATCTCAAACGTGCTGTAATCCTCCAAATTCATTATCTGCACATCCGCACCGCTGACTGAAACAATCTGCCCCACCTTCCTCTCAATTATCGGCACCTCAACATCCGCATCTGCCGGCTTGAGCAGAGTTCTCTTTTGATTGTCAAAAACTCCTATTGCCGTCACTCTCATCTTAGCAGCCCCATGCTTTCCAGGCGCTGAGCTCTCAATTTCAACAACCCTGCACGGCACATCATCTATAATCACATACTTCCCAACCTTCAAATCCTTCATCACTGCAAACGTTTTTTCTGTCATTGCAACACCTACCTATCCCTTTTTAACTTTCTATTTTTTAAACATTCCTCATGGAATTCATTGATTCCCACTGCCATCTCGATGCTTTCAGGAATTATGAGGAGGTTATCCCACGGGCTTTGAAAGCTGATGTCAAGGCGATGATAACTTCTGGATGCTCTGGGAAAAACAACCAGAAAACCCTTCAGATTGCAGAGAAATATCCAAATCTCATTTTCCCTGTGCTTGGCGTTGCACCACAGGAAGCAATCGATATGGAAAGTTTTGAGCGCCAGCTCTCATTCATCAAGCAAAACAGAGATAAAATTATCGGTGTTGGGGAGATAGGTTTGGATTTTCATTGGGCAAAAACACCAACTCAAAAAACAAAACAGCAGGAATGTTTTGAAATCTTTCTTGAGTATGCTCTTTCTGAGAAACTTCCGCTTGTTATCCACTCCAGGGAGGCTGAAAAGGAGGTGCTTGAAGCAGTGATGAGAGCAGGTGCTGAGCGAGTTCTGCTCCACTGCTTTTCTGGCGCTTTGTCACTTGCTGAAAGCGCAGCAGAGCACGGTTTCCTCCTCTCCATCCCACCCACCCCCTCAGCCGCAAGGGAAAGGATAATTAAGCACATTCCACTTGAAAATTTACTGCTGGAGAGCGATGCCCCGTATCTTGGTAAAGAGCCTGCAGAGGTGAGGAGCTCTGCAAGGTTGATTGAGGGGGTAAAAGGAGTTGGTGTAGAAGAAATTTCAAGGGTTACCACAAACAACTGCATAACTTTATTCAATCTGAGGTGTTTGCATGGCGGTGATTGATAAAATAAAATCGTTTGTAAAGCCAAAGGAAGAAAAAAACATAGCCCTGCTTGTTGATGGGCCGAATGTTATAAGGAAAGATGTGAATGTGGATTTGGAAGGAGTGAAGAAAAAAGTTGAGAAATACGGAAGAATAAAGATATGCAAGGTATTTCTTGACCAGTACGCTTCAGATAAACTGATAGAAGCGGTTACTAATCAGGGTTATGAGCCGGTGATAACAACTGGAGATGTGGATGTCACTATGGCTGTCTACGCAGTCGAGCAGGTTTTCAACCCAAACATCCATATAATTGCTCTGATGACAAGGGACATTGACTTCAGGCCGGTGATAGTGAAAGCAAAGGAGAAGGGGAAGGAAACAATTGTGATAGGCGCAGACCCAGGCTTCAGCGTTGCTCTGAAAAAAACTGCAGATGTAGTGATATTTGCTGATACACGCTAAGCTTTATATACACTGAATAGAATAGGTATTCATTGTTTTTTAGAGGTGAAGTATGACAGAAAAAAGACCTTTTGACGTTTTGAATGGAGCGCTTGGAGGAGCTGTTCTCCTCAAGCTGAAGGGGGGAGTTGAAGTGAGAGGAACGATGGTTTCATATGACGTTCATATGAACATCGTGCTTGAGAATGCCGAGCAACTTGAGAACGGAGAGGTGAAGAGAAAGCTCGGCACCCTGCTTGTGAGAGGGGATAACATCGTGTTCATATCCCCCTCATAAAATTCACTCCTAAGCTACACCCTGAAATCCTTTCCTATTGCTTCATATGCTCTCTTGCAGTCCTCCCATTTCAGAATTAGCACCGCGGAATCAAAGCTCGTTGAAATGCTTACGATGTTTATTCCATTCTCCGCAAGCACTCCGGCAAGCTTTGCTATAACGCCTGGCTTATTCATAAACTCTGTTCCAGTAACAGTCACCATGCCAAGGTTTTTGATTATTGAAAGCGCACCGAGAGATGCTGTTTTTGAAACAATCTCCTCCAGCGCATCCCTTGCCTTACCCATATCCGCCTCATCAACAAAAAAGCTCACGGAGTATTCCCCCATGGAGATGCAGTAGATGTTTATCATCCTTGCAGAAAGAGCTGAGGAGAACTTCGCTATTATTCCCGGTGTCACTCTCACTCTCTCTCCTGTTATTGATAAAGAGCACACCGGTCGCTTGTAGAGCTTCAAATCCATTCTTCCACAACTAAATATTAAATAATAATCTATTTAAAATTTACTTGAAGGGCTCGTAGCTCAGCAGCAGAGCGCTTCTTTGGCGAAACAAATTGTTCCAATATAGAAGAGGCCGCGGGTGCGAATCCCGCCGAGTCCACTCCTTCTGAATAAACTTAAATACCGCAAAGCATATTGATAATCAATGCTATCCAGGGGGCAGGCTTGGGCGGAGTACATAACAATACTGGCAGTTGTAATTATAATGGCTGGAATTGCAATGTACCTCGCTGGTGGGTTTCCTGGCGGCAGCCAGATTATAGAAGAGAGGGACAGCGCTGCTTACTGGCTTTCTGCGGAAGTTGGAATTGTGAGATATGTTGCAAACTCCTCTCTGTTGCAACTTGTAATAAAAAATAACAGGAATTTCAGAATACGCGTGAACAGCATAACCTCAAAAGGTTCTGGCGTATTAGTTGCTCCAGGTGGGGCTAGCGGTGTAATTCTTGAGCCCGGCCAAACTGCCCAGGTTAATGTAACTGGAGTCGGGTGTTCTTCCGGTATGTATTCAATTCCATTGGTTATAAACTACACAGATGTAGCTTATGAAGCTGAGTATTCTTTCAGTGGTGAAAAACCGCTTGTGAGCCGTTGCATGGGCTCCTCCGCAACTCCTACTCCGCCCGAATGCTCATCTGATTCGGAGTGCGGGCAGAACAGCACTCCCTGCAACTCCTACTGCGATGGAAATACTGCCTACTCCTATCCCTCAAACCCAGCAACATGCCAGAGAGTATGTAATAATGGAAAATGTTATGATTGCTCCCCTTCATGTGGCAGTGCCACGCCAACAGACTGCGGAAAAGGCAGCTACTGTTCATCAGGAGCTTGCATCTCCTGCCCAGCCAACTATGGAAATTGCAACGAAAACCCATCAGATTTATGCGAGGTGAACCTCGATGAGGATGAGAGCAACTGCGGGAGCTGTGGAAACATATGCGGAGGGGGTGAGCTGTGTTGTTCAGGAGCATGCAAAACTCCGGCATGCACAACCAACGCTCAATGCGATGACTCAAATTCATGCACAAAGGATATTTGCAATAACCCAGGAACATGCAATGCAGAATGCACCCACACGCCAATAACACCATGCTGTGGCAATACTGTTTGTGAAGCAGGGGAGAGCTATTCAAACTGCCCTCAAGACTGTTGCAACTCTGATTGCACTGGAAATGATGGCAAATGCCATGCGGAATGCGCCCCATACTGCAGTGGATGGCTTGCTATCTGCAACAACCAGGTTAAAGGCACCAAGCTTTGCTCAGATGCAACGCATAATGTCACCTGTTGCAACCTATTAACAACCTGCCCAAACAACGGCGTATGCCAGGGTGGCAACTGCATTGTTCCATACTGTGGTGATGGAATATGCAATGGAGGGGAAACTCAAACCACCTGCTGCGTTGACTGCGGTTGCCCAGCCAACAGATATTGTTGCGACTGCGGGGCGGGATGCACTTGCAGAACATTTAACCAATGCCGGTTCTGCGATTATTGCTGAGAGGAGAAGGTATAATAATACGTTCCTCCCAATATACTTCAGTGATGAAATGGATAGTTTGGGAAAAGGATATAAGAGCGAATGGTGGAGCAAGAAGACAAGAAAGAAATTCTTCCTTTGGGCAAGCTACTTCATCATAACTCTCTACATCCTACTCCTTCTTGTCTTTATCCTGCTTTCCCTGTTTCTCCCAAGCATAGCAGGCGATTCATCTCATATAAACTTCCTGAAAGAATTTATACTCTATTTCAGCTCACCAGTGATTCTTTTTGCAATCCTGCTTGTTCTTTGGAGCAGGGAAACAGAGTAGTTTTTTTGCGGAAACTCCAAAAGAGAAATGCAGATTGATTATGCTGGATCTATTTGAAAGAAAATGGACATCAGCTTTTAGCTTTACTCAAAAATTACCATGTCACTGAAGCAGGGAAGGATTTGAAAGGGTGATGATGCAGTGCTTGTCTTGAGCAAAAATGGGGTTTTGCAGGTGAAGAAAAACAGGAATCACCAAAACAATTTTAATTCCACATGTGTAATACTTCTAACTGGTTCTTTTATTTCAGGGGAGGTGAGGGGGTTCCATGAAAATAAGAACAGCGTTGATAAGCGTTTCAAACAAAACAGGAATCATCCCATTTGCAACTGAACTTTCAAAACTTGGTGTTGAGCTGATCTCAACTGGCGGAACAGCAAAGTTTTTAAGAGAGAATGGAATAACAACGAAAGAGGTTTCAGAGATAACGGGTTTTCCTGAGATGCTTGATGGAAGGGTTAAAACACTCCACCCTAAAATTCAAGCAGGCATCCTCGCAGTCAGGGATAGAAAAGAGCATTTGCAGCAGTTAGCTGAGCAGGGAATACCCCAGATTGACTTGGTGGTTGTAAATCTATATCCATTTGATAAGCTATCGCAGAGTGGAGCGAGGCATGATGATTTAATTGAAAATATAGATATTGGAGGAGTGACTTTAATACGCGCAGCTGCAAAAAACTACCACTATGTTGGGGTGGTGGTTGACCCATTGGATTATGAAAAGGTAATAAACGAAATTAAGGAAACTGGATCGCTTTCAAACAAAACAAGGGAAAAGCTTGCTGTTAAAGCATTCCAGCATACTGCAAAATACGATGTAGCTATCTCCCAATACTTTGAAAAGAAATTCTCAGATGAGCTCTTCCCTCAATTTCTATTTCTAACTCTTGAGAAAGGGATGGAGTTGCGGTATGGAGAGAACCCACACCAAAGAGGGGCTTTTTACAAAAGGAATGAAGCTGATGAAACCTCTGTTTCAAAAGCAAAAAAGCTGCAGGGCAAAGAACTGTCCTACAACAACCTTCTTGATGCTGACTCTGCGCTTGAGCTTTTGAAGGAGTTTGAGGAGCCTGCTGTGGTTATAGTGAAGCACAACAACCCATGCGGTGTGGCAGTTGGCAAAAGCATAAAGGATGCGTATATAAAAGCAAGGGCAACTGATCCAGAAGCTGCTTTTGGTGGAGTTGTTGCGCTTAACAGAGCGGTTGATGGCGAAACAGCAAGCCAGATAACATCCATTCTCACAGACGTTGTGCTTGCCCCATCATACTCAAAAGAAGCACTTGAAACATTCAGCAAAAGAAAGAATATGAGGGTGCTTGAGCTTGGAGGTTTCTCAACAAAAAAGCAAAACAGGCTTGAGTTCAGAACAATAGATGGAGGAGCGCTTGTTCAAGAAAGAAACACAACCCTTCTGCTTGGGGAGCCAAAGGTTGTGACAAAAAGAAAACCAACAGAAAAGGAAATGAGGGCTTTGCTTTTTGCATGGAAGGTTTGCAAGCATGTCAAATCCAACGCTGTTGTTTATGCTTTTGAGGATAGGACTGTTGGTATAGGGGCGGGCCAGATGAAACGCTCCGACTCCTCAAAGCTTGGCGCTATGAAAGCCGCAGAAATGCTTAAGGGGGCGGTGCTTGCCTCTGATGCGTTCTTCCCATTCAGAGATTCAATTGATGTTGCCGCAAAAGCAGGTGTCACTGCAATAATCCAACCAGGTGGCTCAAGAAACGACAAAGAGGTAATAGATGCCTGCGATGAGTATGGGATAGCAATGGTTTTCACTGGGGTGAGGCATTTCAAGCATTAATTACTGCAGCCCCCAGCACCATCAATAGTATGAAGAATGGCACGCATGCCTTCATAAGCTGGGTTGTTATATCGCTCACATTCTGCTCAACACTTTTATTTGTTTCAACTTGAGGTGGAGTTTGATTTTGAGGCTGTTCCGGTGTTTCATTCACTACAGGAGTTTGGTTCTCCTCAACAGGAGGAGTTATATTGCTTGGAGGCTGCTCACCGCATTCGCCTAGCTGATTTTCCACCTCCCGAATTCTGTTTGTTGCATTGTTTGCAAGCGCATTTGCTGTCTGCAGGTTGCATATCACAAGCTGACTTCTCGCCTCCTCAATCTGTCTCTGTGCTTGCTGCAGCAGAACCAAACCACTCATCTCGTAACAACTGCTATATTTCTGATACACCCTGCTATACTCCGCTCTTGCTTCCGCAATCTTCCTCATAACATTCTCCTCATATGCGCTTGTATAGTGGTTCACTGTAATCTCAAGCTGTTTGTAAATTCTCGTTCTGAACTCGCCAAACTCCCCGGTTATATTAAAAGGAATTCTATCCGTCCCATTCTGTCCTCCTGTAATTGTGTATACTTTAAATATGCATGCCTCCCTCATTCCAGGCTTCACATCGCAAACCTTCCCTCCCTCCTCATAGCTTTTTGATGATGAGTTGTAATACTGATACATAACTCTCAAAGAATCCGTTGCAGATGGGTTTTGTATCCCAACTGCAACCTCATAATACGTCGCTCCGCCTCGTTCTCTGCAGTTCGGCCCTGCTCTAGGTGTTTCATCCACAAGCACCGCATCCAGCTCCACAGCAACTGCAAGATTAACTGCCAACAGAAAAACCAAGAGCCACCTCATCTCAATCACCTTTTCTTCCGTGTGTTGAACTCAACAGCAAGAAGATACTGCATAATGTTCAATGTCGAAAGTCCTATAACAAACACAAGCAAAAGGACGCCAAACTTAAACACCCATACTGAATCCCAAGAAACAAGCGTGAGCACAAGCAGAAGAAGCACGAAAAAGGAAAGGAGGATGTTGAAAAGCTCAATAATCACAAGCCACCTGTGTAAGGTTTTTTCATCCTTTGGGAGTATCCATCTCAGCAGGAATCTCATAGAACTACCTAACGTCAAGCGCAAACCTTTTGAAATCATCAACAGGTCGCTTCTGCCCAACCAATTCACCGCTCAGTTTTTCCATAGCCTCCTTTTTGCTCATTTCAACTTCCCTGTCTCTCATCCTTACAACAACCATCCATCCACCCTTAATACTTTCAAAGTAACCATTTATAAATATAAGGCTCCGAGCAGCTTCCGGATTCCCGGTCGCCCCGCGCTCAATCAACCGAGCCATGCGGATTATCCATAATTTCTTTCCGGCTGCCGGAGCCTGATTGGAGGTGGTAGCTGTTGGCCTTCGAAACTCCCCAAAAGGGAGATCGAGCATTAAGGAACTTCTGACTCCTCATCAGACAGCATAACCCTTACAACCATCAGCGTATGCTCGCGAAATCTTCTCAACTCTTTTTCGCTATACATATCACTCCCTCAACCATCTATCAAAACACCTCCCGCAAAACACCTTCTTTTCTCCATTCCACTCCTCTATCTCGGCGAAAAACTCATTCTTCCCAACTTCCTTCTCGCATCCGCTACATCTCAGCCCCCTTCCATTCCAACCCCGTTCGCACCCATTTTGCATTCTCTCACCTCATGTTTGAAACAGAGGAGCAGCAGCAAAACAAGAGATATAAGAACTCAAAACGCTGCTGACCCTCAGCACCTGAGCTTAATAATCAGCTTAAAGCCGAAGCTAGAAAGAAGACACATGCAATAAGGCAGATGATTAACTTCGGCTGTCATATGTTTCCCTAATTTTAATTCATATGTTATTTATAAACTTTTCGGATTTCTCGGACAACATAACTCCCCACGTAATCATAAACAAAAACAGAAAGCTTTTTAAGGATAAATTACCTATATTCTCCACCTGTTTTTGGTATCTATCGATGACCAAACGTGAGGTGTGTGAGATGAAGAGTTATGTGAAATTTGAAACTCCGAAAGAAGTTGCTGAGAAAGCCTATGAGGCAGTCCAGATTGCAAAGGACACTGGAAGAGTGAGGAAAGGCACTAATGAAACGACAAAGCTGATAGAGAAGGGGGAAGCTGCTCTTGTTGTGATAGCAGAGGATGTTGATCCAGAAGAAGTGGTAATCCATCTGCCGATGCTGTGCGATGAGAAGAAAGTTCCTTATGTCTACGTCCCATCAAAGAAGGATTTGGGCAAATCCGCCGGGCTTGAGGTGAGCTGCGCAGCGGTTGGGATAGAGAAACCGGGCAATGCAAGCGAGCTGATAAATGAAATAGTTGGGAAGCTAAAAGGAGTGAAACCAGAGGTTAAGGAGGAGGTAAAGCCAGAGGTGAAGGAGGAGGAAAAACCAAAGAAGCCAGCAAAGCCGAGAAAACCAAGGAAGAAAGCAGAAGGGGAGGAAAGCAAACCTGAGGAGAAGAAGTGATTGAATGGCGGATCAACCTGCAGCTGCAGAAGTGGTTGAGGTGCTTGGCAAAACAGGCATATACGGAGAGGTATACCAAGCAATGTGCAAAATACTGGAAGGGAAGGATAAGGGAAGAGTGATAAGGAGAAACATCAAAGGGCCTGTGAGAAAAGGAGATATTATAATACTGCTGGAAACAGAGAGGGAAGCCAAGCCCATAAAAGCAAAGTGAGGCGGTTAAATGAAATGTTCCTTTTGTGGGGAGGAAGTGGAGATAGGGACGGGTATCCTTTATGTGAAGAGAGATGGCTCCACGCTCAGCTTCTGCTCCTCAAAATGCAGAAAGAATATGCTGAATTTGAAGAGAAACCCAAGAAGGCTGAAGTGGACTGCGAGGTATAAAGCATAGGTGTTCGTGTGGAGAGAACCTTTGTTATGCTAAAACCAGATGCAGTTAAAAAGAAGGTTGTAGGGGAAGTGATAACAAGGATTGAGAGAAGCGGTTTGAATATTGTTGGCATGAAAATAGTTCAGCTGAATGAGAAGATATGCAGAGAGCATTACGCCCACCACGCAGACAAACCATTCTTCAAAAGCCTCGTTGAGTTCATGTGCTCCGCCCCTGTGGTGTGCATGGTTGTTGAAGGTGAGAATGCAGTTCAGCTCCTCAGGGAGCTTGCTGGACCGACAGACTCAAAGAAAGCACCGAAAGGGACGATAAGAGGGGACTTTGGGAAGGATGTGCAGGAAAACATCATACATGCGTCTGATTCAAAGGAGACAGCTGAAAAAGAAATCAGAAGGTTTTTCAAGAAAAATGAAATATTCAGCAACTACTAAAAATTGAGAGAATTTCCATGGCTGTTCTGAGCGATGTTGAAATAAAAAAATTGATTAGGCAAAATTCATTAATTGAGAAAATGATAGATGAAGCAGTTCAGCTCCAACCAGCTGGGATTGATTTAACTCTCGCTGAGTTGTTTGAGTTTGAGGAAGCGGGTCGTTTGGATTTCACAAATCAGGAGAGGGTGCTGCCAAAATGCAGGAAGCTTCCGTTCAATTCGGAGTGGATGAAACTTGAAAGCGGCGTTTATAAGGTTGTATACAACGAGATAATTCACATACCCACAGACTGCATCGGTTTGGCATTTCCGCGCTCCTCGCTTTTGAGATGCGGTGCTTTTATGCACTGCGCTGTGTGGGACCCGGGGTATGAAGGGAGAAGCGAGTCTTTGGTTGTTGTTTCAAATAAACATGGAATAAAGTTAAAAAGAAACGCCCGTTTGGCTCAGCTGATACTGCTGAAACTTGCAACCCCGCCAAAAGCAAAATACTCCGGAAAATACCTCAGAGAGAACATCTAGGAATACTTTGTGGCTATGCTTCCATTCACAAAAACAACATTCCCAAGCCTATCCAGATACGTCATATACAAATATCCTTCATAAACCTCCCCAAGCTTGCCCTCTGGAGCAGTTTTCCCATCGCTTTCTGTGCACACAACTTCATTCCCGCTGTTGCCACCGCTTATATACGCTCTCTCACCGGATGTGATCAGAATGCTGTTGTTGAGCGGTGTCATAATAGGGGTTTGGCTCCTTTTAGTGCAAACAAGAGAGGTAATGTTCACGGTGCTTCCTGTGTTCTGCTCCAAGATTAACTCCAACCTGCTGCTTCCTCTTCTCAAGAATACATAACGGCAGGTGAAGTTTTCCTTCAAAAAGCACTTCTCCTTAAACTGAGCTGGCTCCGGCAACTGCGGGGCTGTAAAATAGAGATATAGGATTAAAACAATCATTATCAGCGCAGCCAACCCAATTTCCCTCATCGTGGCTTGCCCCTTTTTCAACTAATCACCTAACCAACAAATGTTACAACAATCGATTTATTAATGCCAGAAACCTTTGCATACACCCTTGCTCTTCCCGCTGTGAAACCGCTTCTCAAAACTGCCAAAGCAGTCCCATTCCTTGTAGGTGCAAACGAATCTATCATTCCCAAATCAGTTTCAAAATGAACGAGCGTTCCGTCCACTACTGGATTTCCAAATTGGTCAAGCACAGTTGCAGTTATGTTTGACGTGTTCATCCAAATTCCTATCTCCTGAGGGGATGCATTTAGCTGTATTGATTGGGGAGCTGCTTGCATATACGTTATCGTGCTTATGAATATGACGTTGTTGATATTCTGGATATACATCTCCCCTCTTGAGAAGGTCAGGTTGCTTGAGTGCAGCACATAACCATACGGTGTGCCGTTTGGCAGTCTTGCTATTACTGGTGGCTCCACTCTCGCATTAGTGTGGATTAGAGGAAAGGAATGGGAGTAGTTCACCGTTCCAAGCGTGAAGAATATGTCAATGCTTTTTGATAGATTATTCAGCGTCACATTATACGGTGTCACTCCCTCAAGCTTTACAGGATATGTGAACTTTCTTGAATAGCCATCCCCACTTCTTGCTGCAAGGTTTATCTCATACGCAAACTGCTCCCCTATACTATCTGCTAAACTTACTTTGGCTTGCTGCATTTCAATGGAGCGCTGTTGCACAAATGTGGCTAAAAATAAAGTGAATACTAACATCACAAACATGAAAACAACCAAAAGCTCACTTGCGCTCTGCCCCCTCACATTCCCACCTACGCTCTCTCAATATAAACGCACTCTTGTGTTGGGTCAACTTTTGTGCAGTTCTCCAAAGCAGATATTTTTATAAAATACGTCCCTGGTTTCGCAACTGTTGATAAATCACCAGCAATCTTTGTTAAGCTCAGCCCAACTATCTGGCTAACCCCGGCGCTTGTTCTTATATTTATTATCAGCTCATTTCCTATCCCACCCGTAGAATTCCCAACAGTTATATTTTGTATATTCGGTGGCATGAAAACCTGAATGCTTATCCTGCTTGGATAACCCTGCACCCCAACAACATCCGCATAATTCGTTATTTTTGTCACAGTCTGTTGGGCTTGCTGAACAGCAAGCTGGTCAGAAACATTTGTGCTCTGCAGGTATGCTATAAGAATCAGCGGGAACATTATGGTTACCACAAACGCGACTGTTATCATTATCTCCGTGCTTGCCTGTCCTCTCCTCATAGTTGAATATATAGTTTGATTAAATATTAACCTTTTGGTAATTTCACTGCAATTCTTGCAACGCTCACCGCATCTTTGCCAAAGATTATAAGAGACGGCTCTTTCCCAAACTCACCTTCGTGGTAAACCGCATCTGGAATTTTCCCTTTTTTCCTCACCGCAAACTCCACTCCCCATGGAATTGTCATCCCCTCCTTTCTTTTCACCTCGCTTGGCTGTTTTCCTCTCTCATAGCTTGAAACTACCAACCCCATCCTTTTTATTTTTTTGATAACTCCCTCGCTCAGTTTCACGTTCACCGCGGCTCTTCTTGAAGGCTCAAACTCCATCATCTTTAGAACTGCTCTTGCAAGGTGAGAGGAGGCTCCAAACTCCACCCTCCCAAGCGATTTTGGCTTTCCCATCGCATTCCTTATCCTCCCAACAACCCCAGCCACATCCCCAACTCCTTTTGCCTTGGGGATGGCGTAAACTATATTCGTTCCAACTTCTGGTATAAGCGATGAGAACTCCCTGCAGTTTTCTATCTCCTCAACAGCTTGCTTTAAATTTTGAATAACCTTCCATCTCTCCGAGTCCTCCACATCATGCAATGGGTTAACTGCTTTTATTCCCCTCCCAATCCTAATCCTCTTTCCAATTAGGGAGTCCATGAACTTCTCCGTTTCCTCAAAAGAATCCTCCACGCCCAACCCATTTATCAGACACGCAGCCAGCGCCGAGGAGAAGCAGCAACCGCCTCCGTGAGTGCCACCCGGCACAACTCTCCTCCCAGCTATCAAAAGCTCATAATGCAACATCACATCAAATACCATTCTACCAACCCTCACTCCCTTCACAACAACAGCTTCTGCTCCACCGGATTTCAGAATTTCCGCAGCTTTCTCCGCATCCCTTATGCTTTTCACTTTAACTCCCGTCAGTTTTTCAGCTTCAAATGCGTTTGGGGTGACTGCTTTTGAAATTCCCGCAATCCTCCTCATCCCCTCAACGGTTTCCTCATCAACTAACAAGCTCCCATCCGACTGCGCGCTCATAACAGGGTCAAACACCACATTCCCAACTCTCCTTCTCTTCAACTCTTCAAAAATAATTCTTGCATTCCTCTCATTTCCAACTAACCCTACCTTCACACCTTCAACTTTCATATCAGAAAAAACAGAGTCAATCTGCTGAGCCACTACCTGGAATGGAAGTGGGAAAACCTGTTGAACTCCTTTTGTGTTCTGAGATGCAATTGTGGTTATAACAACTGCAGAGTGGACGCCAAATGCAGCAAATGTTTTCACATCCGCTTCCACACCTGCAGCGCCAGTTGTTGAAGAGCCCCCAATCGCCAAACCAACTTTCACTCCACCCACCTTCCACTCCTCCTCATTTTCCTTCTTCTTCCAATTCTCTCCTCCTTTCCTTTCTGAACCATCCCATTAATCTCATCTAAAAAAGATTTCAAGGAGCTCCTCAAATCCCATCCAAACGAGCTTGCTGAGTAGCTTTTTTTCCTAAGTTTTATTCCTCCGTGAGTTGAATACTTCTTCCCATACTTCTTGAAGTGCACCCACATCCCATCAACCTCACAGCTTCTTTTCAGCTTATTCATAAACCTCATGCACTCCTCCTTTATATCCTCTTTGAACATTCTATCTTTTTCGTCCAGCCCAGAGATTTCCAGCTTCACTTCCTCTGGCTCCACCACAGAGCTGAGAAGATGCCTTGCGCTTATTATCCCAACTGGCTTGCCACCGCTCTCAACAATCAAAGCTGCAACATCCTTTTCAATCATCTCATTGGCGCTTTCTTTCAGAGATGCTTCTGGTTTTATCGTATACACATCCTCCTTCATAACTGATTTCACTTCCACATCTTCCAACCTCACCTTCTCCCTTCTGAAAGGCAGTTTATCCTTTGGTTTGCTGAGAAAAGCTGCAAAGTCATACGCAGTGAGAACCCCAATCAGCTTACCTTCCTCAACAACCGCAAGCTTACCATAATGGTTGCCCTGCATCCGCGCTTTTGCTTTCCCCAGATGGGCTTTAGCCTCAATTCTTGGAACCTGCTTATCCATCACCTCCTCAACCTTTCTCCTCTCAAGCAACCCCTCCTCAATCATTATTTTAAGAACCTCGCTTCTTGGAAGCACTCCAAGAAGTTTATCCTCCTCAACAACTGGAAGTGCCCTGTAAGGACCGCTTGAGAAAAGCTTGCATATGTTAAGCAAGCTGGTTCTTCTTGTAATAACCGGAGCGCGGATAGCAACCGAGCCAACCTTTGCTGTGTGTTCGGCTGCTGAGCTTGTTATCGTCCAATCATCAATTATCCCCACATACGTTTTACCTTTCATCACAACCAGGCACGTTCTATACTTCGGAAGCTCCCCTATCGCCTTTGTTATAGGCTCCTCATAATCAAGCGTATGCGCTTCCCTCATTCTCTCAAAAAGCTCCATCCCCTCACCTCTTATTTATTAAGTTAATTATAAATTAATAGGATTGTATGAAAGCGAGAGAGCTTGGGGAGAGAAAGTTGATTGAGTTTTTGACAGAGCACCTGTACAGGAACCCAGCAGTGCTCTCTGGTGCAGGAGAGGATGATGCAGCGCTTCTGAAATTCAGGGGAAAGGTATTCGCCATAACCTCCGATATCATGTTTCGCTCCACCCACTTTCCCTCTCGCATGAAACCACAGCAGATTGGAAGAAAGATTGCAGTTGCAAATCTAAGCGACTTAGCTGCAGTTGGCGCAAAACCAGTTGGAATGCTTTTCTCCTTCGGAATCCCTCCCAACCTCGAATTGAATTTCCTCAAACAAATCATCAACGGCATCAACTCCACCTGTCTGGAATACAACGCACCATTTGTTGGAGGGGATACAAAAAAAGCGAAGGAGCTTACAATCTGCGGAGTTGGGTTTGGGGAAGTTTTTGGAAAACCATTGAGAAGGTGTAATGCAAGGAGAGGAGACGTGGTTGCAGTTACTGGGGAGATTGGAAATGCTTTTCTTGGCTTGATGATTGCGGAGGGTTATACAGAGGTGGGATACGAAAAGCTCCTTGATGCCTTTCTCAATCCAACAGCAAGGGTGGCAGAGGGAACTGCAATAGCCAATTCTAAATTCAGGGCAGCGGGAATGGATGTAACAGATGGTTTGCTTTTTTCAGCTGGCGAGATAGCTCGGATGAGCAGGGTTTGCCTTTCACTTCACTCTGAAAAAATTCCAATTTCAAAGGAAGCAGAGGAGTTTGCGAAGAAGCTTAAAATTGGAAAGGAGCTGCTGCTTAACGCAGGTGAGGATTATGAGCTTATCATCACTGTGGCTGAAAGCAATTTTAAATCACTTCAAAGAAGAATCAATAAAGTTGGTGGAAAGCTGACAGAAATTGGGGAGGTTGTAGAAGGAAGCGGTGTGTTGCTGGATGGGAAAAAAATAAAAACAAACGGATACGACTCCTTCCTCAGCGCAAGGGTTTTTAATTTATAAATTGTAAAAAATACATCCTGGGCCTGTAGTCGAATGGTAAGACGTCACCCTGACACGGTGAAAATTCCCGGTTCGATCCCGGGCGGGCCCACTCAAAAGCACACCTTACACTCCACATTTTTCTCTTTGCAGAGACGAACAACTCTTTCTCTGAGGTTTGCGTAATAACTGCTTTTTGAAAATAGAACTTCCTCCCACTTTGCAATCATCTCTGGCTGATTCCTTTGAAGAACCTCCCTAACTCTCTCCCACACTCCAGGCTTTAGATTCAGCTTATCCACCCACAGTGTTGCTTCAACCTCTGCAGCAACTCCCACCAGCTCCACCAAGCTCCCCTCGCTCATGAAAGGCAGCAAAGGACCTGCAAAAATATACGTTTTAACTCCATTTTCATGCAGCTCCTTTAACGCTTCAACTCTCTCACTTGCAGGAGGGGAAAAAGGCTCAAAAATTCTCTGAAGTTTCTCATCAGTGCTTATTATCGTAAACCCCACTTCGCATTCCTTGAATTTTTTCAACAAATCCAAATCCCGCATCACAAGAGGTGACTTTGTCTGTATGCAGACTGGAAAGTCTTGCTCAAGCAGAACTTCAAGCAGCTTCCTTGTCAGCTCATACTTCTTTTCAACTGGTTGGTAAGCATCTGTGAGGGAGGAGATGAAAACGCTTCCCCTCCTTTTATTTTTAATCTCCTTTCTCAAAACTTCTGGCGCGTTCACCTTCACATCAACGAACTCACCCCATCTCTCCGAATGCCTGCTGAACTTCCTTGTAATCGAATCGGCATAGCAATAAGTGCATCCATGCTGGCATCCCACGTATGGGTTTATACAGTAAACAGCAAGCTTGCTTGGGTTCAGGAGCGATTTACATTCTATCTCATCCACAATCATCCTTTCACCGGAAAGTTACCCCCCAGAAAGATTAGTATACCTTCTCCTTCATAATTCTATTGTGCTCAACCCTTGGGTTTCTGAGGTTATTGAGGATACGAAAACTCTAACTGAGCTAGCTGGAAGAAGCGGTTCACCCATTAACTATGACAACCGGTGTGCAATCTGCAAAGGCTCAAAACTTCTCTGTGGTAAGCTGCAGTGCCCCATCCTAGTCAAACTTTACGCGCAGATGAAAGTGAAACCATTATTGGACACTCTTTCCCTTCAAGGCTCCTCCCCTCCAGATATATTCATCGGCAGGTTGGGCTATCCCCATGTCAGCATTGGGCCGTTAATCCCTCCACTTGTCGGTGACACATCTGCAATGGGAACTCCTGAGCTGTGGCACGATAAAACAATTTACGAGATTGTGGATTTCAGATTTCAGCTTGTGAGAGGGAAACACCGAGTGAATGTGAAAGAGGTTGGAGCTGGCAAGATTGCTGAGCTGATACAGGAGCTAGCGCTTTCAAAAGCTCCAGCTCAGGTTGATGCTCAATTTACGAGAAAACCAACTGGAAGATTGATTCTGGATGACGAGGTGCAACCATTCGGTCCCTCCGCTCCTCTTAAAGATATGGAGCTGAGCTCAACAAGCGCCGACCATAGAATTGAAAAAGCATTCAGCGACACTGATTTAAAAGCAGTTGATGCAGTGATGGAGCTGTATGAAAAAAACGTTTTTGTTTCAAAAATACAAAGAGCATTCTCCGCAGGGCTTTTTGGGGTGGAGAAGAGAAGGCGTTTTGTTCCAACCAGATGGTCCATCACAGCAGTTGACAGCATCATCTCAAAAAAACTTACTGATGAAATAAAGGATTTCCCTCTCATAAACGAATTCCGAGTTTACACCCATACTGCCCTTGATAACCGATGGGTTGTTTTTATGATTCCATCTGCCTGGAGCTATGAGCTGATTGAAGCCTGGTATCCAAAAACAATCTGGAACCCGGATGGAAAAAGAGTTGCAATCTTCTCAGATGCAGAAGGATTTTTTGGAAGAAACACCTACCCAGATATTGGAGGATGCTACTTTGCAGCCCGCCTTGCAGTTGCTGAGCATCTGAGAAGGGAGAGAAGGCAGGCAATGGTTATCGTTATGAGGGAAGCCCACCCAGGCTACATCATGCCAGTTGGCGTTTGGAATGTGCGGGAAGCAGTGAGAAGCGCTCTTCAAAAACAATATGCTGCCTTTCAAACATTAAATGAATCTCTTCTTCACATTTCAGAAAAGTTTGAAATTAACATAAAGGAATGGGTGAGAACCAGCAAACTGATACAGGAGATGCTTTTTCAAAAAAGAATTAAAGAATATCTTTGACTGCTTTGATGAATTCCGCATACAGCTCATCATGGTATGCAACAAGAATTATCTCAGAAACCTTTTTTCTTTTTTTGAGGAACTCCTTAATTGCCTTCACCATCGCCCTTGCCGCATCCTTATACGCAACACCCCCAACCCCTGTCCCCATTCCAGGAAATGCAACTGATTTCACTCCATTCTCATCTGCCCACAGAAGAGCAGCAAGCGTTGCCTCCCCTATTTTTTTCTGGCTCGTTTCTCCTGCTGGTTTCTCCATAGTTGGAGCGTGAATCACTCTTTTTGCTTTCAGCCTTCCAGCTGTTGTTCCAACAGCTTTCCCAACAGGAATCGGAGCTTTGCTTACAGCTTCCTTTTCTATCTCCTCCCCTCCCTTCCTTTTAATTGCAAGCGCCACTCCCCCTCCCATATAACCAAAAGAATTAGCAGGGTTCACCACCGCGTCTGCCTCGATTTCTGTTATATCTCCCTTCACAACTTTTAATGAAACTCCTTTGAAACTGAACATCTCACCAACTAGAATTTATACCCAATCTTTCTCAAAAACTCCTTCCTCTTCCTCACATCCTCTGCGCTTTCAACTCCTTTTGTTTTCAACCCATCTATCACTCCAAGCACTCCCCTCCCCTGCTCGCTTTCTGCAACCACCACTTCCAGCGGGTTTGCTGTTGCGGCAAATATATTGCAAACCTCTGGGACGTTTTTCACTGCATTCAAAACGTTTATTGGGTAAAACCCTTTCCCGAGAATAATTATGAACGTATGCCCTGCCTGAAGGTTCAGAGCATTCCTCTCAGCAAGCCTGCGCAGCTCCTCATCTGTCCCAGCGCTCCTCACCAAACAATCGCCAGATGACTCGCAAAACGCCAGCCCAAACTTTATGTTTGGAACTGCGTTCACCAGCGCCTCATACAAATCCTCCACGCTTTTTATAAAATGCGTCTGCCCCAAAATAAGATTGCATTCTGACGGTTTCTCAATTTTTACAACCTTCACCTCCATACTACCACCTACTCAAAAACAACCATAACATCTGATTCAAGCAGCGACTTCAACGCTTTTTCCAGAGAGTTTATATCAACTGGAAGCTGCCCTATTTCCTTCCTTGAAAACCTTACTTTATACACGCTTTCATCCTTCCTGTAAATCTTATTTATTCCAAGAATTTTGGCAGGCGCAACAATATCTGCAATTGTTTTTTTCACATCCCCGCTCAGCTCCGCCACCCGAACCTTCTTCCCAGCTACCTGCGATATTTCGGATACCACCTTCCCATCCTTCCCAATAAGCGCCCCAACATTCCTTTTTGTTAGAACAAGCACAACCCTTCCCAAATCAACTGCTTTTGTAAAATCTGCATCATCAAGCTTATATCTATCCTTCAGCTTGTAGAGCAGCCTGCTTATCTTCACATCCAGCTCCGATATTTTTCCTTTTTTCAGCTTCTCATTACATCCAGAGCAAAGCACATTGCTTTTCAAGCATAACTCACAGATTGGCACATCCATTAACCTCACCATTACAAAAAACGAAAATTCAAAAAAATAAAAGACTACTTTGCTATTGTTATCTCTATTGCAGATACTTTGGATTTGCTTCCGTCCTCTGAGGTCAGCTCCTCTGTCTTTATCTCTATGTTCTTTATTTTTGCGTCTGGCATGAACCTATTTCTCACAATCTCTGCCACGTCCACCGCTCTGGAAATCACCTTCCCTCTTGCTTTTATGCCAACCTCGCTTGCGCCGTTGTTGAACTGCGTTATTACGGCGAGAACGTAGCTCATCACGCTCTTCTTCCCTACGTATATCACGTTTTCGTCCTTTCTTGTCTCCTCTGCCATTTTATGCACCTCCTTTGTATCCTCAATATTTATTTATCAAGCAATTATAAATGTTTGCGTCTCTTTCTATACTCCTCAACAATCTCCTCAACATCCAACCTCTTCTTTACTGTTTTCTTCTCCACCTTCTTCACTCTCTCTTCCCTCAGCCTCCTTATCTCCGCATCCCTTTTCCTTATCTCCTTCTCTCTTGCAAGCCTTTCAAAAACTCCCCTCTCCAACCTCCTCAGCCTCTCTCTCAACTCCGCATTTTCATTCTCCAACCTTTCAACTGCTTTTCTCAGCTCAGCGTTTGAGATGAGAAGCTCCCTCAGCTGCCTATTCTTCTTCTCAAGCGTTATCCTTGCTTCCTCCTTGCTTTTCACCTCCGGCGTTTGAATCTCTCTCTCCACATCAATCAAAAGCAGCGCATCGCTCAGAGAAGTGTTATTCAGAACGAGGTGTTTCACCTCATTTGCTTTCTCAGGAATACCGCGCTCAGCAACAACTCTGTCTATCTGCCTTAGCTTATTCTCATAAACCCTATATGCTCTAATTGCTGCTGCAGCTGCATCTCTCTCATGCTCGTTTGAGAACTTCATCTCCCCAACAAGCTTGCTTTTCTCATCCTCTCCCATATCCCTCTCCGGGGTTGAAACTCGGACGTTGAAGTAGGAAGCGAGCTTGATAAGCATCTCCGGTGCCGGGTTCACATCGCACGCGAGCAACGATGGTTTGCCCTCCCTGCTTATCAAATCAACAAGCTCCTCCCTGCTCATCTCCCTTTTGCTTCCTACTGAAAGTTTTTTCGTCTCCAAATCAAATACCGCATACCCGACAGTGGTGCCAGGGTCAACGCCAACAATCAAGCATCTCAGCGCATCACCTTTTAAACACCAGTTGTTGCTTGAGGAAAACCTTAGTTGCGCGCGGTATATCTCTGTCAACCTGCACATTCGCCCCAATCCAGCAACTATCTCCTATTGTCTTCCCCGGCATTACCGATACAAGCACTCCTGTCTTCGTATTATCTCCAATCACCACTCCCAGCTTGCTTCTTTTAGTATCAACCTTCCTCTCCATCACTTCCATCTTTATCGTTCCCGCATCAAACCTCCAATTCGCTATCTGCGTTCCAGCTCCAAAATTGCAGTTCTCCCCAACAATGCTGTCCCCAATATAACTCAGGTGTTTGGCATTCACCCCATTCATCACTATGCTGTTCTTCACCGTTGTCGAATCCCCAATGCTGCACCTCTCCCCTATGCTGCTGTTGCCTCTTATGAAGGAGTAAGGACCTATCTCGCTGTTTTTCCCTATGAAAACAGGCCCCTCTATGAAACTATTGAAAACATGCGCTCCTTTTTCAACAATCACCTTTCCCTTCAAAACACAATTCTCAACGCTTCCCTCTCTCCTCTCAGGCATTTTATTCAAAAGAAACTCATTCGCATCAAAAAGCTGCCACGGCATCCCAAGATCCTGCCAGAACTCCTTCAGCTCAACCCCCCCAACCTTTCCCTCCTTTGCGAGCATCCCTATAACATCTGTTATTTCATACTCGCCCCTTCTTGAAGGGTTAAGGTTTTTCATCTTTTGGAATATGCTTGGGTTCATAACATACATGCTGCAGTTCACCAGCCCTCCCCCACCTTTTCTTGGCTTCTCCCTAAACCTCACAATTTTCCCTCTCTCCACCTCCGCAACTCCAAACTCCCTCACATCATCCACTCTCTTCAACCCAACCGTCATCTCAGAATTGTGGGCTTCAATAACTCTTTTCACCGCACTGCTTTCAGTCACCACATCGCTTGCAATTCCAAAGAAAGTATCATCAACCATCCCCTCAGCTGCAAGGAATGCGTCAGCCGTCCCTCTCATACCTTTCTGCTCCGCATATTGTATCCTCACCCCAAGCTTCCTCCCATCCCCAAAGCTATCAATTATCTTCTCCTTCATGTAGTTTACAACAATCACCAAATCTCTCACTCCAGCCTCCTTCAGAACTTGAATCACATGATACAGAATTGGTTTTCCTGCAACAGGTATCATGCACTTCGGCCTTGTGTGGGTTAAAGGTTTCAGCCTCTTCCCTTCGCCAGCAGCTATTATCACCCCCTTCATCTCACCCCCTCCCTCACCACCTGCTCAGCCTTTTTGCACATCCTCTCAAGCTCCATTTTGTTTTTGTGCTCGCACGTGAGCCTTATCACTGGCTCTGTTCCGGATGCTCTTACAAGCAACCATCCATCCTTGAAATCAATTCTCACCCCATCCCTTTCATTCAGTTTTCCCTCAAACTCCCCAATCAACTTTTCCTTTATAACCTCCATCGAACCAGCTTTATCACTGCATTCAAACTTCATCCTTCTTATTGGGTACTTCCTTACCTTTCCTTTTAACCTGCTCAGCTTTCCTTCCCTGCACGCAAGCTCAATGAACTTCAGAGCTGTCATCATCCCATCAGGTGAGTTTATCTCCTCCGGGAATATATACTCACCGCACGGCTCTCCCCCAAAAACCGCACCAGTCACCCTTATCATCTCCGCAACGTTTCTGCTTCCAACTTCTGTTACAACCAGCTTCCCACCTCCTCTCTCAACCGCTTCCCTCACTGCAAGGGAAGCTTCCACGGTTGAGACAACAGTGCACCCATCTCTTACAATATAGTTCAAAAGAAGCGATAACTGCTCATCCAAATCCAGCACCGCACCGGTTTCATCAATCACAACTGCCCTGTCTCCATCTCCGTCATAACCAACTCCAAGCATTGCGCCACTTTTTTTCACCACTGCAGAAGCATCAGCCAAGCTCTCGCTGTTTGGCTCAAGAGCGCGTGAGAAAACACCGCTTGGCTCAGCGTTAACACTTATAACACGGCAGCCTGCTTCCTTAAGAAGGAATGGCGCTATGGAGGATGTTGCCCCATTGCCGCAGTCAACAACCACTTTTGGTTTTCTCTTTTGTATCAAGCTCACATCTGCAAGCGAAAGCGCAAGCTCAATGTGTTTCTCCACCGCATCCCTCACCTCATACACACTTCCTCCACCATACTCTGCCTGTGCTTTTGCCATTTCTATAATATTCTCAATTTCCCTCTCCTCCTCCTTGCTTATCTCCTCCCCAAACCTGTTGTACACCTTGAACCCATTATACTCCGCAGGGTTGTGGGAAGCAGTTATCATAACTCCTGCCTCTCCCTTCTGCTTTGTTGCTATTGCCGTGGTTGGCGTTGGGACAACACCAAGCTTCAAAGCAGTCCCCCCAGCAAAGGTTATTCCTGCCACAAGCGCAGCTTCAAGCGCAACTCCGCTCTCTCTCGTATCCCTTCCAACAACAACTTTCCTTTTCTTCTTGCCAATAATCTCCCCTAACCTCAAAGCCAGCTCCGGGGTTATCTCCTTCCCCACCACTCCTCTTATACCCGAGGTGCCAAACGATACGCCCATCCTATCACAACAAGTATTAAAAATCAAAAAGGTTAAATAAATACGTATGGCAGAGAAAGTGAGCGCACCACAAAGCTCCACAGGAATACTGCGTTTCTACGACATACGCGCTGGAGGTCCCCAGCTGGATCCCAGAATGGTGATTGCATTCACACTAGCTTTCATAATCCTGCTTAAGCTTCTTGACTACTTCTTTTGATTATAAACTTTTTGAATAATTTTTCACAAGCGGACTTCACTCTTCCTTTGCTTTCCTTCGGGCATATCACTATTGCTCTCCTCCTCCTCTCCTCTGTTTTTCTTATCGCACCAACAATTTCAGATAAACTTTCCAGCAAATACTCCTCTCCATCTTTAACAACGCTGACCCTGCTTTCCGTGAATTTCTCATCATAACCTTGCCTGCACTCCAGCATTGCCTCCTCCACCCCGCTCCTCCTCCTTATCTCCTCCTCCACCTCTCTCATCTTCCAATAATCCCGGAAAATTTCCTTCCCTTCCTCGCTCAGTTTATGAAACTCAAGCTCAAATGCTCTTTTATACAGCTTCCTCTCTCTCAACCTTCTCATCAAATCGCAACTGCGCTTGTTTCTTTCAAGAAGTAACCCAAGCTCTGCATCAGTGCATTCGAGTATTTCATCAACTGACACCCCTCCATCCTCAAGCGCAAACTCAATTGCCCTCTCCAGCATTGCGCTGGCAATTCTGACTGTATGGTGGTAATAAACAGAGGAGAACATCAGAAACCTTGCAATCAGCAATGACTCCGCAGCCTCAATCCCGCTCCAATCCACAACAGCTTTCCCCCTTCTCAGCTTTATTGTATGCACCAACCTATCGCTGTCTATCACCCCATATGCAACTCCTGTATAATGGGAATCCCTGAGTAGATAGTCCATTCTGTCTGAACCCAAATCAAAGTCTATAATCCCACCCTTCCCCCCTTCTATCACAGAACAAACTGCTTTTACATCATAACCATTCTCCTCCAAAATTTCCCTGCTCCTTCCCTTCAAAACTATCTCCACCCCCCTTCTCTCATGACTGCCCTTCCTCCTTCTCAACAGAATTCCATCAGTTTCATGGGAAAAAGCAGTGTGCCCAACATCATGCAACAGCGCAGCCATCCTCAGCGTTTTCGTTTCATCTTCCCCAACTGACAAGTTGTTGCATATCTCTCCAGTTATATGCATCGTCCCCAGCGAGTGTTCAAAGCGAGTGTGGTTTGCGCCTGGGTAAACAAGATATGCAACAGCCATCTGTTTTATCCCTCTCAACTTCTGCATTTCAGGAGTATCAATAACCTTCAGCTCCACATCGCTTATCCGTATATTCCCATGAACCGCATCCTTTATCACATTCATCACACCAACTCATACGCTCCTTTCCTCTTCTCTATAACCTCCCCCCTCTCCCTCATTATCTCAAGCACCACTCTGCACGCTGATTCATTTAGATGTGTCTCTCTGCTTATCTCCTCCACACTCCTCAGCTTCTTGCCAACGCACCGCTTTACGCTCTCGCATTTTTCCACAAACCATCCTCTTTTTGCTATGTAAAACCTCTTATCAAACCCTCTCACCCCAAGAATCTCACCCAAGCTAATTTCTTTCTGCAGGATGCTGCTTATCCTCTCAGCGGTTTTCGCATCCTCTATCACTGCATACCCATTCCTCTCCAAGCTGCTTTCAGGGGTTATCTCCTCCCTTTCGGTGTTTTTAAGAAGCGCATACACATCATCCGATATATCATACACGCCAGTTTTTGAGTATTTACCTCCTTTATAAACCCTCACCGCGCCCTTCCGAATCAAATTATCCAGCACCCCCCTCTCCTCCGAATCCAATTTTCTGTTTACATTATACGGTATCCTCTCTGAAAATTTTATCGTATTCAGCTTCCTCAACAGCTTCATCTCCTCGCTGCTCAGCTCCTTTTTTGGAAGCTCCAACTCCCCAACTTTCTCCTTAATAACTCTCTCAACATCCTCCCTTTTCATTACTGCAAACACACCTGGTTTTACCTCATAAAATTCAATCTGCTCCCCTCCCTTCAAACCAAGCTTTTCAACAATTTCCTTTGGGAGGATGCATGCCAAATTCTCCCCAACTTTGTAAACTCTCACACCCATGCCAACCTCCTGCCACCATTTAACATATCATCTACCTTCTGGATTTATCCATATCATTATGGCTAGAGACAAAATAACAACCAAAATGAAAAGAACAGCATAAACAAATGTTATTTTTGCAAGTTTATATTTTTCTGGGTTTGTGATTACCCTGTGCCTATGCCCCCTTGTAGAAATGGCAAGCAGTATTACGGTTAGAAAACCGAACAAACCAGCAAGAGATGCTATCAGTACAGTTAGCTGAAGAAACACATCTGTACCAAATACCAACCCTGTCCAAATCTCAAAACCAATAGAGAATAAAAATATCAAAATAGCTTTTCTTGCTGTCAACTCTTCCATAAACTCCCTCATTCAAAGTAAGCAAGCGGAGTGCATCTCTTGTCAAAAAGCGCGAATGCAATCACCTTCGCATCCTCTTTATCCTTGCTTATCTTCTCCGCATCCTCAAAGCATTGCTTCAGAAGCTCTATTTGGTATTTTCTATACCTCTCATACTTATCCTCAGCAACCTCTGCCTCGCTTATCACAGCTATTGACTTCACCTCTCTTGTTGCATCATCATACTCAACAGTAACCAAACTCCCCCTTCTGAGTTTTTTCACATCAGCTGGAAATGGTTTTGGGTAAGTGAAAAACAGTCTTCCCGTCTCCGTATCAACAGCAACCCAGTTTCTATTATTCTTCCTCCCAGCCCCAAAGAACTTGCCAGTTACCTCCCCCATTTTCTCCCTCCAAATCTATTTTAACAGAGGAGTATAATAAACTACTCCCACCTCCTCTGCTCCCTCCATCTTGGGTGAAGGCGGAATTTCCTTTTCAGCTTTTCAACTTTTTTCAAAACATCCTCCGGTATCTCACACTTCCTCTCCTGAAGCATGTAATGAATATACCCGACCTCCTGCGGCTCCAAACCCATCAGCTTCACCCCCACAACATCCGCAAGCAGGGGGTTTGTCGATGCAAGCGCCCATCCACACTTCACCATCTCTCCATTCACTGGCCCTTCCCCTTCCATTCCATACAACCCATCTATTACCGAAAGATCTGGTTTCACTTTTTTGAAAAACTCAAATAGGTTTATGTTGATGAGCCTGACGCAGCTTTCATATAACAAAGCATCAACCACCATCCTCACCCCGTGCACCTTCAGCCTGTCAGCGGGGTGTATCACGCCCATCATATTCTTCAACGAAAGAGTTGCAAGCGCATAATCATGGGTTTTTGGAAGAGTTAAAGAGATAATGTAATCATAAAGAAACAAATCCTTCACAACCCTCATCCTCGCATTCCCCAAATTTGTTTTCACATCCATCAGCTCTGCGTACTCACCCCTGTTAAAATCCCTCAGCTCCACTCCATACTCCCTGCAAAGCTCATCCACACCAGCTCTTCTGAACGCATCCTCTGTTGTGCCACCCAAGTAGTATGCATCACCGCTTCCATCCCCTACAACCACCTCCTCCTTGCCCATTTTTACTAAAAAATCAAGCACTGCTTTCAAAGCATCTTTATGCGTATTCGCTTCGCTTCTTTTCATTGCCGTGAAGTTTGGCTTCACAAGAATTTTTCTTGCATTCCTCAACTCCTCAAGCTTAAGGGAGTTAAGCGCTTCAGCGATATTGCCGTATCTATCCTCTCCTGAAACAAGCGCTATCTCCATCATTTCACTCTCTTTCTGAAAACCAGCCACCCCACCTTTGTCTTTACCATAACAAATGAGCCCTTCACTTTTTTCCCGCAAAGCTCAAACTCAATTTTATCATCTCCCCAGAGTTTCACCTCTGCCTCCCCTTTATCATATATCCTCACTCTTCCTGCTCCATACATCCCTTCGGGAATAACCCCTTCAAAATCTGCATACTCAACTGCATGATCCTCCGTAGGAACCGCAAGCCTCCTCTCATCCTTCTCAGGAAACCCTTTTGGAATCGCCCAGCTCTTCAGCACCCCATTCCTTTCAATTCTGAAATCATGATGCCAGTGAGAAGCCTGGTGCTCCTGTATTACAAATATCCCCTTATACCCGACTGACATCAAGAAGCCTCCTCTCCCCACTTATCTTCTGAATTTCCGTTATATCCTGCGTCACCTCTATGCATCCTCTGTATTCCCCCTTTCGGCTTCTCACAGCAAAATAACGTATATATATCTTTCTTCCTTTGTAATCAATCCAAAATTCCGCCACGTCTCTTTTACCGCTTCTGAACTCATACAGAATTCTGTTCACAACAGGAAGGCTTTTTGGTGGGTGACATTTCTGAACGCTTCTTCCTATCACTGATTTATCCCTGTGAAATATCTCCCTCCTCCCCTCCTTGTTGAAGTATCTCACATTCTCATTTTCATCTATGAAAGATATCTCAAAAGGCAGAGCATCCATTATATCATCCAAATACTCCGTGGGTATATTCTCAATCATTTCATCACCTCAAGCTGAACTTCAACAACCTCCCCGTTTGGTTCCTTCTCCTTGAAAACCTGGCTTTGGAAACTGTATACTTTGACTTTCGGGTTCAGCCACATGTCAAACGGAAGTCCTGCTTTGTAGCATGTATGTGATAGAAACTCCTCCTCATCCCACTTCTGTTCAACAGCGACTATTGGGAGAAGAACCCCCCCGTATACTCCATACTCAACAATCAAACCATCCCTCCCAACCTTTATCATTTTCGGATACTCAGTTGGATGCTTAACCTTTATAATCTGCGGGACGGTGAGCACACTTATCTCAACAGTGCACCTTCCCACTTCATCCTTCCTCATCGGCGGGAACCTTGGATCGCTTGTTGCTGAGCTCACTGCGCATTCAACAACTGCATTTGCCAGCTCCTTAATTGGTTGTATGTAACCAATGCAACCCCTCAGCTCCTTTTCTGGGTAAGTTTCAATTGTGACAAAAACACCCCTTTTCTCAAGAACGGATGCAGGAGGGTTTTCTGGTTTTATCACCACTCCCTTCTCAACATACTCCCGAACTGCTTTTCTCGCAAGCTTCACAAGATACTCACCATCCTCCTTTGACAGCATGAAATCAACCTCCTGGAGAAACCCTCACCAACCTCATCATTATCCAATACTTAATAAGCGGGAAGAGGAGAAGGTAGAAAGGAGCTATGAGCGGAACAGAGATTCTGAAACCAGCTAGGATGGAGCCTTGGGAAAGAAGCAGCACAACAACCCCTGGCACTACTCCTGTTAGAAAAATGATGAAAATTGAATACTTCACAGCCTCATTTGTGTAAACTGAAATTGTGTTTCTTCTAGAAACTTCAATCTCCTTTATGAAATTCTCAAGCACATTTGCTATGTTCACCCCGCTCCCCATCGCATAGCTCACTGTTGCCACAAACCTCTGAAAGGTTATGGAGGGAGTTCTCATAGAGATTTCAAGAAATGCATCATCCACCTCTTCTCCCTCGTTTATTCTCACAAGGCTCTCCCTGAAGAGCTCGGAGACAACCCCATAATCCTCCCTTGAAACAGACTCAAGCGCATCGTGCAACGGTATTCCAGAGCGAAGCTCAGAGAGGAGATGCCTCAGCGCATCCAGAAGGTTCAGCTCCACATCTCTTCCTCTGCTGTGCACAATGAACTCGAAATAATGAATTGCCCCAAGCGTTGAAATAAAAAGCATCAGCAAAGAAAGAAAAACAGCCAGGTAGAGGGTGAATTGAAAGTATAACGAGAGAATTGAGAAGTAAAGCAAAGAGAGAGCAAAACAGGTTAACCCAACTCCAATCACAAATGAGGAGTAGCCCTCAGGCGTTATATCAACACCAGACTGCAGTATCCTCTGTTTTGTGCTCTTTGAAGTTGGTATTATGAGTTGTGGGTCCAAACCGACAGCTGAGAAAACTCTCATCCAAAAAGCTGAAAAATCAGCCATAAAACCCATCCAATCACTTCACAATACTTTTTATATTCTCTATGAACTCATCCCTCCTGCTTCTTGGAGTGTTGTAATATGCGTGCACAACCTTCCCAACATCAAGGAAGTTTGTCACTCCATTCTTCGCAAGGTAATCAAGTATCTGAGCTCTTCTTCTGAACTCCTCCTTCAACTCCTCCTCACTTAAATCAAATGTCTGTGCGTATTTGAGAAGCGTTTTTGAGGGATAATCCATAATCTCCTCAAGCTCCCCTCTCTTTGAGTTGAACTCATAGAGTTTATTAAGAAAACCAACCTCCTCCCCTTCCTTCCAAAGCTGTGCCCTTATCTCGCTTGGGATTTTATCCTTCCTCACCATCTCCTCAATCTCGTCAGGCAGCTCCCCCCTTGAGCGCCAGTTCATTTCAGAGCACTGAATAACTCTTCTTCTTTTTTCAGCGTCTGTTGAAAGCGTGATTATTATATCAAGCATTGAAAGCATATCTGTTGGAACTTTCATTGGAGGTGAGTGTATTCTTTTCACCACAGCTGTTCCAATCTCCTTTGAGTGCAACGTTGTCATGAATGAAATGCCCCAGTTTGCCCCTGAGAAAAGCTCCCGGGCTTCCCTGCCCCTCAGCTCGCCAAGCACAATTCTGTCAGGCCTCATTCTCAGCGAATTCGTTATCTGATCCAAGCATGTTCTCAACCTTGAAACTTCCTCCCCCTTCTTCATCGCCTCCTCCTTCCTTTCTTTATAAACACCAATCAGCGGAATCCAGTTGATGAATTTATCATAGAAGCGCAGCTCATTTATCTCCTCCTCAACAGATATCACCCTCTCCCCTGCAGGTATGAAGACAAGCAGAGAGGAGAGCAGGGAGGTTTTTCCAGTTGCTGGTGCTCCAGTAATTATAATCTGGGATTTCTTCATCTCTATTGCCATCCACAGAAATGCCCCAAGCTCTGCATTAACCGTTCCAACATTCATCATCTTCACATACGTCCACGGATCGCTCCCAAAAAGCCTTATATTTGCAGTTGCTCCTGTAAGAGCTGCTGGGGAGATTTGTGCATGTAACCTTGAGCCATCGGGAAGCTGAGCATCAACAACTGGGTGTATCATATCCAGGGTTTTCCCCAGCGGTCTGAGAATTGCATTCATAACTTTTTTGAAAGACCTGTCGCTTGTGAACCTGAGGTTGGTGATGCACCGCCCATACTTCCTGTGGTAAACCAAAATTTCCCTTAATGGATGGTCTATCTCTATCTCCTCCAAATTCTCCTTATCCCTCATCCAAAAATACTCTATCGCACCAAAACCAATTGTGTCAACTGCAACTATCTCTGCAATGCACTCCTTTTTCTCCGGGTCAAGAGTTGGTTCAAGCCTGTTTATTATATCCCTTGCAATCATTTTCACTTTATTCAATGCTTTCGTTCTCACCTCCAAATCAAAGTATTCCGGAGGGCTGAGGAAAGCGGAAAGGTATTCATCCGCAACCTTCATTATTGTAAAGTGCTTCACATACTCAGCAAGCTTCCAATCATCGGAAAATAACTTTGGGAAGCTTATGCAGTAGGTTCTTCCCAAATCCTCAACCTCATATATTTTCACTCTTCCATACTCATCAATCAGCTTTGCTTTTTTATTTGGTGGGGGGAACTCCAGTACGTCAAAGGAGAAGGAAGCTGAGAACCTTTTCTCTATATTCTCCGCGGATAGCGGTTCAGTATACCGTATTGTTGGAATTGCTTTCCCCTCCCCAATGAAATGCGGTTCAAATTTCTTTTCATACAGCTCAACTGTCTCCCCTTCCTTTTGCTCTGTTGTTTCCTCAATAACCTCATAAACTTCAAGCGCACCATACGGACAGAATGTGACGCAGATTGGGTTGGAAAGTTTAAGGGAGGAGCACAAATCACATTTCACCGCAACTTTCAAGCCTTTCTTGTTTTTCGCAAGCTTTATGCCACCTGTTTTGCACTCTGAAACACAAGCACCGCACCCATCGCACTTCTCCTCTATCACGTGAATTATTCCATTCTTATCCACTTTCAAAGCGTTGTTCATACATGCTTTTACGCACACCGCATACTTTGGGTTGCACTGCGTGCAGTACTGCAGCTCCTTCCCCACAATAGACAGAAGTCCTTTTGGGCATACCTTTGTGCAGTAATCGCATTCAGGAGCTCTGCACTTCTCCTCAATCCATCTCAACTTTTTCATAACACGACCGGAACTGATTATTAATTTTCTAATGCAAGGTTTAAAATAGTGAGGTTACTTCAGAGAAAGCTAGGTTTAATATACCTCCTTTTCAATAATAAAAGAAGGTGATTTTTTGGAAACATCTGGCTGTGGTTTTTGCCCATACGCAACTGTGTGTTCTACAGAGTCAGAGAAAAAGAAGAAAGCGAAGAAGAAAAAATAGCTAAACAACATTCAGCTGAACTGTTTTGGTTATGTCAATTGACATCGGCAGATTCAATGATGCCTGTATATACCATCTTGGCGGAGATGCAACTAAACCAAGCGTCTGCGCCACTCCCAATATCTCGCCAACCTTTCCCTCCAGCTTTGGCTCTGGAAGCTTTGGCAAAGCTATCTCAAACTGATACTCCCCACTAGAATACTCCTTCTCCCCATCAAGCCTGAGAGTGAATTCGTGAATTATCTCTTTGCTGCTCTTTGACTTTCCAGCTCTGCTCCTCTCACCCCACAGCTTAACCCTAAGCTCCTTCGCTTTCTTTGGAGATTTCAGCTCAAGCTTCACCGTTCCCTTCACAGTATCGCCAAGCGAGTAGTTCACCCTATCCAAAATTATCTCAATTTTCCCCTCCCCTATCCCAAACACCATGCAACCACCGCTAAAAATTCAATCACATCATTTTTAAATATAACCCCACAATTAATAATGGGAGGTGGGAGTATGAAGAAGTTGCTTGTGATGTTTCTGCTTCTCAGCATTGCCTCCGCCCAAACAGTTACACCAAGGGAGGCGCTATGCCCAATAATCACTTTGCTGAGACAGGTTGGAGTTTTCGTTGCAATCATCATGCTCTCCTGGGCAGGAATAAGCTTCATGACATCTGGGAATGACCCGATAAAGCATAAGGAAGCCCAGAAAAGATTGGAGTATGTGATAATTGGGATATTGATTCTTGTGATGGCGTTCTACATCGTTGCGAAGATGTTTGCAGGGGTAAACGTTCTGAGCGGTGGAGACTGCCCGTGGGTGTAATTAAAGTCTTTTCACCATCTCCGCTTCCACAAATCTATCCCCTATTCTATTTTCATCAGCATACCTATAGCCCATTCTCTTCAAAAACTCATACGCTCCCTCATCCCGCGGAGTTCCCTTAATCCATTCCACCCCCAAAGCTTTCAGAGTTTTCTCAGCATTCTCAACAAGAAGCTTCCCAACTCCCTCCCCCTGCCTGTCTGTTGCAACCGCAATCTTCAAACCATACGCCTCCCGCTCCTTCCTGTCAACCGAAATTTCTACTCCACCCACAACCTCATGAGTTCTCCTATCCACCGCAACAAACACAATATTCCCCTTCTCCTTTCCATAAAGCTCAAACAAACCATCTCCTTTCACTCCTTCCTTAAAACCATTCTCCCTCATAATTCTATCCAATGCAGCTCTCTGCTCCTTGCTTGAAAGACACTCAACCTCAAACCTCTCATAAAGGGTTTCTTTCATGCTTTCCATAGTTAAATTATACCTCTCCTTCTATTTAAAATTAGAGTTCAATTGAATTTCCTTCAGCAACAACCACAATTCTTCCCTCTTTCGTAACCCTCCCCACCTCCCAAGCTTTCTGCCCATACCTCTCAAAAACCTCAATCACCTTCTTTGCATCCTTCTTCGCAACAACAACGCAGAAACCAACCCCCATGTTAAATGTGGAATACATCTGTTTATAATCCAGCTTGGCATTCTTTCTGATTTCCTCAAATATCCCTTTTGGCTTTGGCATGTTGTCAAGCAGAAAACCCTTGCCAGCAACTCTCCCAATTCTGCTCAGCTTTGTAAACGCACCTCCAGTTATATGCGCAAGCCCATGCACATCAATTTTTTCAACAACTTCCATCACAGGCTTCACGTATATTCTAGTTGGAGTGAGCATTTCATTCGCCCATTCATTCATATTCAAAACCTTTCTTGCCAGTGTGTAACCATTTGAATGCAAACCAGAGCTTTCCACTCCAACCACCACGTCATTCACCTTCATTTTCTCTCCCGTTATAATTTTTTTAACAACCCCAATGCACGTTGCTGCAATATCAAACCCATTTGTGTGAAAACCACTATAATCCAACCCTGGTTTTATCATATCCGGCAGTATTGCAGTTTCCCCGCCAATCACTGCAACCTCTGCTTCCTCAGCGCCTTTTACAACTCCCTCCATCAGCTTCGCCACCAGCTCCTCATCCTCATGCTGCAATGCAATATAATCAACAAGCGCAACTGGTTTTGCCCCAACACATATTACATCATTCACATTCATCGCAACGCAGTCTATTCCAATTGTATCATATTTTTTCAGAAACTGCGCGACGAGAACTTTGCTTCCAACCCCATCCGTGTGAACCGCAACCTTCTCCCTGCCAATTTTCACAATTCCAGCATAATGCCCAAAAACAGGAAGCACATCTCTCTGATGTGTTTTTCTAATCATCTTCTCTATTGACGCGTGAATTCCTTTCACCCTGCTCACATCCACCCCTGCTTCTGCATAATCCACTCAATCACCTACACAACCTTAATCACGCCATTCCCAGGCTTCACCCCAAGGCTTGATGCAATTATACCGCATCTCTTCACTTTCACTATAAATATTATATTCTCTGGCTTGCCCTCGCTCAGTGTCACCCACCCCGCATGCCCCTTTGAGATTATCAACGGGTGTTCCTCTTCTGCTTTATACCCATAACCACCAAACTTCTCAATTTTTGCAAATTTATGAATACCTGCCTCTCTTGCATCCTCCTCTGTTGCGTCATTGCTCATTGGAGATGCTCTCACCACATACCTCACTTCCTTATTTCTTTTACACAGCTCCTCCACAAGAAATCTGTCAAAGAAAACCTCACCTGCATTATCGGCAACATAAATAACCTCTTCTGCGTTATTTATTCGCGCGATTGCTTTTCTCCTCTCATCAACCTCAATTGGCTCTCTTAGTGCCCTCATTGCGGTTGGCAGCGCTTCCTCCTTTGGAAGATGGAGCAAATCCAAAGAATTCCCAGCAAGCGCAACCTTCATCGCATCCCCCAAACCATCCACCTTCAACGTGCTGCATATCTCCCTAGCCTTTTCATTCACCTCCCTCTTCACCTCCTTGAAAAAATCCCTCCCTCCGCTGGCTTTCTTCACAATTCTTTCCATCTCCGTTGCGAGCTTTGAGTAAGGATCTTGATTGAGGGAAAAATTCATTTTCATGCACTCTCTCAGCTCCTCCATCACCCTCTCCTTCTCCTTAATCCCCGCAAGCTCAACCTCACCTTCAAAAACTCGCATGAGGCATTCCTTGCATCTTTTATCTGCTTTCATTTTCTCTTCAGCTCTTTCAATGCTCTTTCAACTATCTCAACAGCTTCCCCAATATACGTATTCGGGTCAAATGCATCATCAAGCTCCTTCTCCGTAAGATACTTCATCACATCTCTGTTTTCCTTAAGCGCTTCCCTCAGGTGCTTGCCTTCTTTGAACGCTTTTATACTAATCTTTCTGAGAAGCTCGTGCGCCTCCTGCCTGCTCATTCCCTTGTGCGCGAGCAACATCATCAGCCTCTCAGCCATTATCTGCCCTTTGCTGAGCTCCAGGTTTCTCCTTATATTATCTGGGAAGAACTCCAAACCAACAAGTATATCTATCATCTCGTTCAGCATAAAATTTGAAACGATAAATGCTTCTGGAATTATAAACCGTTCATTTGCTGAGTTTGTCAAATCTCTCTCATGCTCCAACGCAATATTCTCAAGCGCAACGGAAACATCTGCTCTGAGAAGCCTTGCCAAACTGCACAGCCTTTCAGAGCGGTGCGGGTTTCTTTTGTGCGGCATTGTTGAGCTGCCAACCTGTTTCCTCCCAAAAGGCTCGGCAATTTCCATTATTTCCGTTCTTTGGAGATTTCTTATCTCCTTTGCTATCTTCTCAAGCGTGCAACCAATCAAAGAAAGCACAAACAAAACCTCTGCGTGCCTATCGCGCTGCACAACCTGGTTTGTCACAAGAGCAGGCTTCACCCCAAGCTCCCTCATCACGTACTCCTGAACCCTATGCCCCTCCTTCCCAAATGTTGACATCGTTCCCACAGCCCCACTCATCTTTCCAACCAGCATTCTCTCCTTCGCCTGCTCAAGCCTTTTCTGATGCCTGTCTATCTCGCATGCGTATAAAGCAAACTTCATTCCATAAGTAGTTGGAACTGCATGCTGTCCGTGCGTCCTTCCTATGCACACCCTCCTCTTATTCTCCTCAGCAAGCACAAGGAGCACCTGTTTCAGATGCCTAAGCTTGTTCTCAATAATCCCCATAGCATCTCGCAGTATTAAGGCGTGGGCTGTATCCTCTATATCATAGCTGGTGGCTCCAAGATGAACATACTTGCCAGCATCCCCACAAACCTCACTCAACGCTCTGACCATTGCCATCAAATCATGGTCTATCTCCCTTTCTATTTCCTTAACTCTCTCCAGCTTAACATATTTTGTATTTGCCTTCCTGCTTATCTCATCAGCTGCAGCTTTTGGTATTCTGCCAACCTTAGCTTGAGCTTTTGCCAATGCTCCCTCAACCATCAGCCACTTCTCAAGCCTGTTCTGCTCATCAAAAACAGCATTCATCTCATTGCTATACCTGATATCCAAGGGTGAAACGGCCATAACACCACCTTATTATTAATCATCAATAAATATTAAAATAGTGAGTGCTAAATTAAACAGAGGTGCGATTTTGAAATCTTTATCAAACCCGCCTTATCTTCAAGTGGCGCTTGATATACCAGACATTGAAAAAGTTAAAAGAATTGTTTCAGAGCTGCCAAAAAGCGAAAAAATAATTCTTGAAGCCGGAACTCCTTTGGTTAAAATGTATGGGTGTGGTGTTGTAAGTGAGCTGCGCAAGGTGAGGGATGCTTTCATTGTTGCGGATTTGAAAACTCTTGATGTTGGTGCGCTTGAAGCAAGAATCGCCTGTGAGGGGAAAGCGGATGGAGCAGTTGTTTCCGGGCTTGCATTTCCATTGACAATAAAGGAGTTTGTTGAGGAAGCTAGAAGGGTTGGAGTTTGCTCTTTTGTTGACATGATGAACGTCCCCAATCCATTAAAAGTGCTGAAGGATGCTGGCGCATTGCCCGATGTTGTGCTTCTGCACAGGGGAATAGATGCAGAGCTATCATCAAAGCATGCATGGGGTTATTTGAAAGGAATAAAGGAGAAACTGAGAGGGAAGGCTCTTGTTGGCATTGCGGGTGGGTTGGAGTTGGAGCAGGTTAAGAAATCGCTTCAGAACGGAGCCGATGTTGTAGTGGTTGGAAGGTATATCACAAAATCATCAGACGTTGCATCCGCAGCGAATTCAATTCTCGAGCTTATGAGGTGATTTTTTTGAGAAACATTCTTATTGAAGAGCTTCAGCAGTTGCCTGTTGAGAAAAAAATGGTGGAGCTTGTCGAGCGGAAGGGAGTTGGGCATCCGGATTATATATGCGATGGCGCGATGAACCAGGTTTCGGTAGAGCTCAGCCGGGAATACATCAAACGTTTTGGCAGAGTGCTTCACCACAATGCAGATAAAAGTCTGCTTGCTGCTGGGAGAGCCTCTGTTGCTTTTGGAGGTGGAAGGATAGAGGAGCCAATGCTGCTTGTTATGGGTGACAGGGCAACGTATGAGTATGAAGGAGTTGAGATACCTGTTCAGGAAATTGTTGAGAATGCTGCTAGAAAATGGTTCAAGGAGCACCTCAGGTTTGTGGAACCTGACAAGCATGTTCGGTTTCAAAATCAGATGAGGAGGGGTTCAGCAGAGCTTGTTGATATATTTGAAAGGAAGAAAGGAGTGCTTGACTCAAACGACACAAGCGCTGCTGTTGGTTACGCTCCCATGTCAAAGCTTGAAAAGCTTGTGCTTGAAACAGAGCAGTTCCTCAACTCAAAGGAATTCAAGCAACACCACCCCGAGTCAGGGGAGGATGTGAAGGTGATGGGGCTGAGGGTGAATCAGGAGTTTCATCTAACTGTTGCGATGGCGTTTGTTGATAGGTTCATAAACTCCGAACAGGAGTATTTCAGAAGGAAGAAGGAAGTGCTTGAGGAGCTGAAGGAGTTTGTAGGGGAGAAGGTGGATGGAAAATTCAAGGTTGATTTGAACACCCTTGACGTTCATGGCAGAGGGCTGGGAGGCATTTACCTGACAGTGCTTGGGACATCTGCGGAGGATGGGGACTGCGGTCAGGTTGGGAGGGGCAACCGGGTGAATGGCGTGATACCATTGAACAGGCCCATCAGCAACGAAGCTGCTGCTGGTAAAAATCCTGTCAGCCATGTCGGAAAAATCTACAATCTTCTCACTCACAGAATGGCAAATGAGATATATGAAAAAATTCCTGAAATTCAGGAAGTTTATGTTTGGCTGCTCAGCCAGATAGGCAAACCAATTGACCAACCAAAAGTTATAGCTGTTCAGCTCATACCAAAAAATAAAGTGGATATAAAATCAATTTCAATGCAGGTTGATGAGATAATAGACAGCGAGCTTGATGATATTGAATCATTCTGCAAGCTACTTGCTGAAGGAAAAATTGAGGTGTGTTGATGGAGTTTTATCATCTTCTTTACCCAAGGCAGATAATTCTTGTGACAAGCTACAGCAGAGGGAAGGCGAACATAATTGCGTTAGCTTGGCATTCCCCCCTTTCATTCAAACCACCTCTTATAGGAATAGCTGTTGGAAAAACACGCTTCTCCCACACTTCAATTAAAGAAACTGGAGAGTTTGTGCTCTCCATCCCAACCCAGAGCTTGAGAGAGAAAGTGATTCTCATTGGAAGCAGGAGTGGTAGAGAGATTGACAAATTTTCAGCAACTGGTTTAACTCCGTTGCCCGCCAAGCTTGTGAAACCCCCGCTTATTAAGGAATGCCCAATAAATATAGAATGCAAGCTTGTTGATGAGTTTGATGCAGGTGACCACACGGTGTTTGTTGGTGAAGTTCTGCAGGTTCATAAATCAGAAATAAAGGAGAAACTTCTTTTTGACAGGGGAGGGAGAAACTTCTTTGGGGTGGAGAAGGAATAATGGATATTAATCTGAGCTTCGCATTCTAATTGGGAGGAGAATGGAGAAACTTCAGATTGTTGTTGCGCTTGCGTTTATAGCGCTAGTGCTATCAACCGCCATACAGGAGCCAGCCCAGATTGCTGAAATTAGGAGAATTGCTTGGAAGCTGAACTGCACCGAGCCAGTTTGTATTGTTTCCAAAGCCCAGATAGGGGTGTGGTTTGACAGAGGGCTTCTTGCCAAAACAAAAGGGGAAGTTTTGAACGACACTGTGGATGAGGCGCTTGCATTCCTGCTTGTAACGGATGATGCGGATGTGCGTGCAAAATTCAAAACTCAGATGGATGAGAGAATTTCTGAAATGAACTTCAATGAAACTCCTTCAGATGAGCTTCTGCTCCTTGCAAATGAACTTCAATACAGAGCGAAGCGCTTTCCCGATCAATACATGGAGAAATTCAATCAAACAAAAAACTGGCTTGTGGAGAATGGAAGGAGAGATTTTCTTTTCGTATACTCCCATACCTTGCTTGAGCTGAAACCAAAAAATATAAGCAGAGCAAACCTCTCCGAAGCTTCGTTGCTCATGCTCAGCATATTCAGCACTCCTCTTAACCTTGAGATTTTCGGTCCAAATTTTGAGCACACAATTCTCATGAAAGAAATTATGAACAAGATTCGGAATGAAACAGATGAGAGGAAGCTTGCCGAGGATATCTGCAGCCTCTCGTTGTATTACGTGATGACATACCCAGCTGTGATGGTGAAGGATTCCATATTCAGCATGATGGCGATGTATGCCCTTCCGCTTGCCCTCATCTGCTGGATGTCGGTTCTATCCTACTTCACATCTAAAGGAGAATCGAGGAGTGTGAGATTCCAAAAACAATACTCAAAAAAGGTAATTCTCACAGCTCTGCTTGCCTTTATATTGTTCCCATTGTTCGTTCAGCTCTCCCTCCTTTACTCTCTTTTCCCAGCAGCGATATACGTCATATTCATCCTCCCGCTTCTCCTTCCCGCTCTCGCGTTTATCTGGTCCTCCACAACAATGCTGAAGGATTATGGAATGATTAAAACGAATCTCGAGAAATTCATGTTTGCAAGATATAAGGAATTTCTCTTTATCGTATTAGCAAGCGCAGTAATCACCACATTTTCAATTTTCGTCATCTTCAACCTTCAGAAGGTATTCTGGTATGTGAGCATTAGCGTGGTATCTGCTTTGGGAGTTCTATTCCTCTTCGTATTCCTCTCAGTTTTTGTTGTTGCTTTCTTCCCGAGGTTTGTGGAGCTTATCAGCCAAAGCAGTGAAACAAGAAGCGCGAAGGTGAGGAGAAGGATTAAGGAGCTCGCAAGTAAATTTGGGTATAGTGTTGACAGCATACGCATCCTCCCATCCTCCGGCTCAAATCTAGCTAATGCTTTTCAGTCTGGGCTGATTGGAAAGAATATTAAAATATTCATTTTTGAAACAATGCTGGATAGAAGAAAATTCAAGCAGAGGGAGCTGGAGGCAGTAGTTGCGCACGAGCTGGCTCATGTCCATAAAAAACACGTTTTGAAAACTGTTTTTGGATACCTCGTAATTGCGTCTGCTGTTATGGCTCTGTTCATCCTCCTCAGCCTTTTTGCTGAAGCGATGAACCTCAGCTTGCTTCGGGAGTTATTAGCGGTGGGTGGGCCGTATATCGCGCTTGCAATTGCTTTTCTTGCAACAATGTGGATGATGAGGGGGTTTGAGTTTGAAGCTGACTCCGCAGCAGCTGAGATGGGTTATGCTGAGGATCTTATATCTGCGCTGAGAAAAATAGACAGATACAACCTCACTCCAAGCAGAGTTTCAAAGTTCATAATGCTGTTCTCCAGCCACGCGGATTTGAGAAGCAGAATACGCAACCTGAGAAAAACGCAGCTCAAGCAATGAGAATGGTGTAAAGAACATAAAAAATGATGAGAAGCACAACAAATATCGCAAGGTATACCAAAAACTCCTCTGAAAGGAAATCAACCCCACTCGTTATGCTAAACGAAACAAATACTTTTGTGTTTGGATGGTAAGGGAGCTCAGCAACTTGAATGTTCTGAAACTCTTTTGTTTCATCCAACTTCAAAACTCTCCCAGCTTCCACCTCCATATACATCAAAGCAGTCTTCACTGCATCATTCTTCGCAAGCCTCACCACTTCATCTTCGTTGAAGTTCACAGGAATTATCACGTTCATGTTGCTTTTTGATGGGTGGTAGAGCAGCAGTGTTTTATTCGCAAGCTTCCTGCTGTTCCCGATCACTCTGGAAAACTCAGCTGAGCTTCTGGCAACTGAAAAATTCTCCGAACTCATGGTGGATGGAACAAGCAGTCTGAAAGGTTCCTCATCCACCCACACCAGCTCAACTCTTGCGTTTGTTGGATCCCAAACCTCTATGTAGGATATATTTGTAATTCCAAGAAGCTTTGCGTTTTTCAGCAACCCAACAATTCTGCTGTCCTTGCTGAGCATGGTTACTTCTGCTTCATTGAAGTAGGAAGAGGCGAGCACGGCTGAAGCTTCCCTTCCCACGTATAAAACCAATCTATCATCACTTGCAAGCGCATTGCTGAATTTTTCATCCGCAAGAAGCATCTCCTCAGTTACATTCTCCAGCACAATTATGTTTTTTCCTTCATACTCAAAGAATTTTGTCTCAGATGGGTTTATTACTGTGCGGATGCTCTCTTTGTTTTTGTTAAAAAAACTGGAAGTTGCATCAACCGCCCACTCGGTTCTTAACCTTTCCAGATAAGGGGTGCTTGCTAGAACCACCAGCACCAGAATTACACCCAATATGGAAAGCACAGCAGTTCTATCCATCCAATCCACTCAGTAAACCCTCTCCCCAACATAAATTTCAATTCCATTCGGAGTTATCTTGAAAGGAGTCAGCACTTTGGAGTGGTTGCTCCCCCTCATCTTCAGAATTTCTATTGCAGATATCCTCCTCTCCTGTTGCTCGAGCAGGTAGAGCACTATCACTCCATCAGCAACAAAATGCTCAACAGAAAATCTGACTGTTTCTCTGCTTACGTTCTGCAGCTCTGCTGTGAGCATGGCTGTGCAACCTTTTCTTTTCAAATCCCTCAACAAATTCAGCAAAGTTCTCCTGTACTCCAGCTCATCCTCAAAGAACAAACTAAGAATTGATGCGGAGTCAATCACCACAAGCTTCACTCCTCTGTCATCAATCACCTCATTTATCTTATCATGCAGTTTGTTGAATGTATAGTAGGGGCTCACCCCAGTTTCGGGCATATCAACATGTATATACGACTCCTGAGTGAGTATTGTGAGCTTCTTCTCCTTTATCAGCTGGTTGAACTTCACCCATTTTGTGAAGGTTGCATTTGCGTTCTTTATCAACGAATCCGTATCCTCCTCAAGTGACAGAAACAAACCATTGCTCCCCTCCAGGGCGCCTCTGTAAAGAAACTCCATCGCCAGGCTTGTCTTCCCCGTGCCAGGCCCACCGCATATGAACACATTATAATGCAACGGTATCCCTCCTCCCAGCAACGTATCCAAACCCTTTATGTTTGTTTTTATTTTCTCCATTTTTTCACCTACTTAAACTCCCTCCAGTTGGTATCAAACTCCTTCAGCTTGAAAGTTCTGATTCTGTAATATGAAACAAGCTCATCCCCTTCCTCCCTTATCTGAAACTCAATTATTCCATCAAACAAGCTTTCTATTACCGAAAGGAGCTGGCTGGATATCATCTCCTTCTCCATCACAAATATCCCAGTAACCCCACCTTTCTTCAACTTTCTCAAGTTTGAGCTCAGGAACTCGCTGAGCACATCTCCTGAATAGGATGGGAGGAGTTTGTATAAAACGTTGAAGTATGCCACCTCTGGTTTGCTCTCAGCCACTTTGGTTATCACAAGCGACATCTCAGTTATATCTGGCTCAACCTTAAACGGTTCAATCCTCCCCCTCTCTTCCTTGCTGAACCACTCCAGCTCCTCATCTGGATCGTATGAGCATATCGCAACGCTCTTCCCTTTCTGCAGAGCAAGCTTCAGAAATCTCAGGCAGTACTCCTCCTTCCTGCTTCCTATTGGACCCTCAACAAGCACCGTGCTGTTTTTCGGAAGCTCAATCATATCCGATCGTTTGAAGCTGAGCTGGCGCTGCTTCTTCGGAATTTCCTCATCCTCCAACTCCTTCACAAGCTTCTTTGCTTTTGCCAAAAGAGCTTTCGCTTCATCTCCCCCCTCATGCTCCGCAGAAAGAGCCTCAAACTCAACCTCAAACCTTCTGAGCACATTGGAAGCTGCAGAAACATCATAATCCGGCAAATCCTGTATGAACTTCCTCAGCCTGAGAATGAAAGAGGAGAAAACCTCCTCCTCGCCTTCCTCCTCTCTCTTAACTCCGATCTTTGAGTAGAGAACCTCCCCGCCTTCTATCTGTCTTGTCAGCTCAAATGCATACATCATCAAATCGTGAATTATCAAACCAAGGATAATCACAAAGGAGTTTGAAACAAGCAGACGCCAAAGCAGATTTACAAACAGAGGAGCAACTTTTTTTGAAAGAACATCAAACTGAATTGGGTAAATCATTTCAATGCTGAGAAAACGGATTGAGAACATAACTGTGAAAAGCAGAGCTGCAACTACACAGCCCTCAATAACAGACCATATTGACTCCCTAACTCCACTGTTTCTTGAAATCAGCTGCACGAAAACAAATGATGAGCAGGTAAACAGAACTATGCCAATCACAAACCTATCTACGCTTAGAAAATCAACCGGCCCCTTGCCAAACAGCAATGCCAGCACTGCTCCAGCTGTATAAACACCACCGCATACATAAGAATCTGAATAACCAATCAGCACCCCTATTGCATTTGCAACTGCAAGAATGAGGAAGGGGACAAATGAAAAAAGCAGCTCCTCGCTTCCCTCTGGAACTATGAAGGATTGAGCCACCGCAAGATAGCTGACAAAACCAAGTGAGAGATAGGAAAGTATCTTCACAGGCCTGCTTTTTATCTGTCTCACAAGAACAGGCATCACCGCAACTCCAGCAAGCAGAGCTGGAAGGTATGCAGGATGGTAGCTGAAAACCCACACTGCCAGTGCTGCGAGAGCAAGGCAGAGGAACAGCACACCATGCCTGTATTTTTCAATCTCCACAGCCACCACTGAATTCATTTTTACTTTCAAGTATATTAAACCTATCTAAACCACTCACCTAGGCTGCTCTGTTTTGTTTTCTCTGAAAGAGCTTTCACCATCTCCCCAACAGTTTTTCTCACCCTCTCCTCAGAGAAATCATGCTCCCCGCACAGGAATTTCACAATTCCATCCTCATCAGCTTCCCCAAATTTCACTTCACACCTCTCATCAACCTCTGGATGTAAGAATATTTTTTCAACTTCTGCTGGATCCACTTCCATCTCCTCTTTGAACTTTCCAAAAACATCCTCAAAAGACTTGCTTTCAGAAACAATTTTCAATGCTTTTTTTGGGCCAATTCCCTTAACCCCAGCATTGAAGTCGGTTCCAATAAGAATCCCTATCCAGATAAGCTTTCTTCTCTCAATCCCAAGCGAATTTAAACTTCTCTCAAGCTCGATAAGCTCTGTTTTTATATCAACATAAACATCCTTTCTTGGAAGCTTTCTCTTTCCGCTTAACGTTAAATTTCTTACCAGACGAGGTGCACCAAACAGCAAAGAATCATAATCCTGCGACGCGCATGCATAAACAACTCCTTTCTCAGCCAGCAGCGCTGCTTGCGCTTCTCCTTCGCTAGGCGCCTGAATTGCAGGCAAGCCCATCAGCTCCACAAGCTTCTTCGCATCCTTCACCATCTCATCACTGAGTTTGGAGGATGCTTGTGCATATACTTTAGCTTCTGCAAGCTCCCCTCTTCTTAACGCCTCCTTCCATCTTTCCTCAGCCTTCTCCCTAACTTCCTTTCTTCCCTCAAGAACACTTCTCTTCAGCTTTGGCGGCTCACCGTCAAACACGTAAACAGGTTTAACTCCTGCTTCAATGAGCTTTGCAGTTCTGTAGAACACACCTGACAGATGGCTTGTTATCCTTCCTTTTGAATCCATCAGAGGAGTTCCATCCGGCTGTCGTATTATGGAAAGGAATTGATAAAGTGCGTTATACGCATCTATCCCTATTGCTCTCCCGCTGAGGGACTCCAGAGTTATCTCCTCCTTCTGGACAAGCTCCCCCAAATCAACTCCCATTCTATCACTTTTTCTTTACAACAACCACATCCCCAAGCGTCAGCTCACCCTTCTTCTCCTTTTTTGTTTCCACATGCTCATGCTTTATTTCCTCAAACAGCTTCACTCCCAAAACTCTCTCAAGCTTTGCGCCAAGCGTTGCGCTTGGAAGCGCTTTTTCATTCTCCACTCTCTCAAGAAACGACTCCTTCTCATTCACAAGCTCCGCAAGAACCTTTCTATCTATCTTCATCCTCTCTCTGGCTTCCCTTATTTTTCTCCCGTAATCAGCAACAACATCTATTTCTGGCTTCTCTTTTTTCAACTCAAGTTTCTTTGGAGGAGGAGAAGGGGCGGAGAGAACCTTTCCATATTTCGCGCAGTTTGAGCAGACATGCAGCTTCGCACCCTCAACAAGAATAAGGAAGCTGGCTTCCTCTTCCCCGCACATTTCACAGTCCATGCTTATAATTCGTTGCCAAGCATATTAAATTTTTCTATGAAATGCTTAATAACCTTCAGAAATAAAATGAAAAACATGAAAAAATTTCTTGCACTTCTCTCAACACTGCTCGCAGTGTTTGCATTCTCCCAGATACTGGTGAGCTCACTCAACGGAGTTGTGAAGTTCTTTCTTTCTGCCCTTCTGCTCTTCCTCTCCGGAATGGCTCTGCAGAAGCTGCTCAACATAGAGGGAGAAAAGGGGCTGTTAATTCTCAAAACTGAAAAAGGAAGGAAGTTTCTTGACGAGGTTGCAAGATGGAATTTGAAATTCTGGAGAAATCTTGCAGCGTTTGGAATGGTGATGGGTTTCGGGGCAAGCTCAATACTCCTTTTCAAAAACATCCCTGAAAAAACTTTCAAAATCTCAATGCTCATCCTGATGCTTTCAGTGCTTTTCGTTCTCCCCTTTGTTCTCCCCACAGCTACTGAAATAATCAACCTTCCAGTTAAATTATACTTCACCCGTGTGGCAACCACCCAGTCAGCACTCTTTGAAACCCTCATATACTACACAGTTTTTTTCTCAATAGCAATTGGTGGTTTCTGCATTGCTGGGATAATCAGCTTTATTGGTTACGGGTTGATTGTCCTTCTCGGAGTTGGGATGAAGCTTCTCTCACTGCTTGGAACCCAGATGGGAAGCGCAACTGCTCTGAAAGGAATAACCCCTGGCGCAATGCCGATAATACCCGGAGTTAACCTCCCATTTTTTGAGGGAATTTTATCCTTAGCAATCCTCCTCTTCTTTCATGAAGTATCGCACGGCGTGCTTGCAAGAGTTGAAAAAATAAAAGTGAAGAACAGCGGTTTGGTGCTTTTCGGTTTTCTGCCAATTGGCGCGTTTGTTGACCCTGATGAAGAGCAGCTGCAGAAAAGCAGCAAGGAGAAGCAGAAGAACGTGCTTGTTGCAGGCTCCTCCGCCAACTTCCTCCTCTCCCTCATTTTCTTCCTTCTTTTCATCCTCTACCAACTTATAATTCTCTCAAATAACCCACCCCCTCCATCATTTTTCAAGGAACATGTTATGATATATGACGTCGTTCAGGATTATCCTGGGTATGGAGTGCTGAAAAGCGGGATGATTATAAAGGAGTGGAATGGAGTTGAAATCAACTCCTTGGATGATTTCTCAAAAGCAAGCAATATGACAAAAGAAAATGATACTGTCAACATTGTAACAGATGCAGGTTCCTTCTCAATAAAAGCAGGGAAAGAGGGGAAGGTGGGCGTGAGAGTTTTCTCATTCACAAACTCAACAACCGGAAATTGGATGAAGGAGCTTTCTTCTCAAGAAGGAAAATGGTGGGTTGATTTTCTATATAACTTCCTTGGTTTAACATTTGTGCTGAACTTCCTTGTTGGCACAGTGAACCTTCTCCCAATTCCCCCATTTGATGGTTACAGAATCAGCTCGCTTGTCATAAAAAACAAGGGAATTCTGAAAGCGCTTGCATACACAATGGTTTTCTTCTTCGTTCTAAACCTTCTTCCTTGGTTGTGGCAGTGATTAAACTTCCCCTAGCTCCCACTCCATCTTCCTTCTCACTCTCCCAAAAACATACGGGCTTTTGATGCCAGTGAATATCGCTATTGCCTCTATCCTTCCCTCATACGTTGCATCAAGCCTTGCCCCCCAAATCACATTCGCAGTTGGCTCCACTTCCTGCGTGAGAAGCTCCCCAATCTGGTTTGCCTCCCCCAGCGTCATATCCCCCCCTCCTGTGAGATGGAGCAAAACCCCTGTAGCACCTCTATAATCAACATCAAGCAGTCTGTGGTGCAGCGTGTTCTGAACAACCTCCTTAACTCTGTCTGTCCCTTTTGCTTCCCCCACAGCTATCATTGAAACCCCACCATTGCTCATTATCGCTCTCACATCTGCAAAGTCTATGTTTATCAAGCTTGGAGTTGTTATTGTCTCCGTTATTCCTCTAACCGCTCTTGCGGTTATCTCATCAGCAACGTTGAAAGCTCTCTCTATTGGAAGGTTTGGGAAGAACTCAACCAGCCTGTTGTTATCTATCACAACTATCGTATCCGCAGTTTTTCTCAGCGCCTCAATTCCCATCTCAGCTTTCTTCAACCTTGCCCTCTCAAGCTCGAATGGGTAGGTAACCATCGCAATCACTATTGCTCCCTGCTGCTTTGCAATGTCCGCAATTGCTGGAGCCGCTCCTGTTCCTGTTCCTCCTCCCATTCCAGCTGTTAGAAAAAGAAGATGGGTGTCAGCAAGTATTGTTTCCAACTCCTGTTTTGAGGATTCAACAGCTTTTAATGCAACTTCCGGATAGCCTCCAGCACCTAAGCCCTTTGTGATTGCCTGTCCGATCAGAACCCTCCTTGCGCTTTCAGAAATTATTGAGAGGTGCTTTTTATCCGTGTTCACCGCGATGAGCTCTGCCCCCTTTATCCCAACCTTTGCAAGTCGGTTTATTGTGTTGCATCCAGCCCCCCCAACTCCCATAACAACTATCCTTGGAGTGATAATCTCACCACCAGATTCAGGGCCGGCTTCCTTCAGAGCTTCTTGGATTATGGATTCCATCAAAGCACCCCCTTTGTTTTATTATAGAAGCAGTTTGTATATAAACATTTACTTAAAACTACAAACATTTAAATTACATCAAAAATTATATATACGGGGATTGTTTGGTGAGATGGAAAAAAGGTCAGATGTGGTCGTATGATTTGATAGTTGCTTCAATAATCTTTGTAATAGCAATGGGGATTCTCGCTTTCTTCTGGTGGAGCGCTCAAACCAACATATCTGAAAATAAGGATTTGATTGCAAAGGAGTCAATAAAAGTCAGCGATACGCTTATGTCACCAGGTATACCTCCCAACTGGAATGAGCTGGTGGATGTGAATAACCCATCTACGTGGAGCGCTATCCAACAAGCAGGAATTGCCCAAAGCTGGGATAACAATACGCTGTCGATTGATAAACTTTACAAGTTCAGCCAGATAAGCTTGAGAAACTACTCATTTGCAAAAACCAAGCTGCGCTCAAGATATGATTTCTTCTTTGAGCTGATTGGAATAAATCAATCGGTTGAAAGTAGATTAAAGTTGAATGGAACTGACATAATTGGTGGAAAGCAATACAGCGAAACAACATCAAAAACAATTGCAAAGGTAGACAGAGTGGTTATCTACAATAACTCCGCAGCACTGTTGAAAGTTTACACCTGGAGCGATTATTTCTGGGATTAGGGTGGTTGGATGAAAGCCCAAACTGCGATTGAATTTCTAACCACATACGGCTGGGTGGTATTCGCAGCAATTCTCCTTATCATAATCCTGTATATGTATGGATTTTTCAATGTCACTGCTCCATTGCCGAATCAGTGCACGTTTGACCCAAACCTGCCGTGTGTGTTTTATAGATTTCAAGAAAGAGAGCTCGTATTTCCTCCGCAAGGTGGGTTCGGCACTCCAATGAGGCTTGTTGTTCAGCTCTCAAACAACTTGGGGTATGACATCGCATTCTCCAACAACACAGCGGCGATACATGTTGAAAATATTGGAAAGCCAGGCAAGCAAACCTACCTTGGAAACTGCTCACCAAAACTTCCAAATGTTATAAAGAAAGGAGATGTGTTCACTTGCACTTTTGAAATATACGACAGGGAAGTTGTTCCCTCAGTTGGGAAGAAGCTGGACTTCAAGGTTGAGCTGAACTACACCAATTGCTTTGCAGATCCGTATTACCTTGTGAATGGAAGCTGCATGCTCGGAAGCAACTACTCAAAAACCGGCACAGTTGTAACCCCAATGGAGAAGTACACAGGCCCTACATACTTCTGTGGGGATGGGTTCTGCATTTTGGATGAGAACCCATACAACTGTCCTGCGGACTGCCCGCCACCTACTGCAATACTGCTCAACGCCTCGCCAAAGATTGTCACTCCTGATGGAGCTCAGTTCTCAGTGATAACTGCCAAAGTTTTGAATAGAACAGGTGGCGCGATGGCAAATATTGAAGTTAGTTTCTCCTCAACCCCAATTGGAGAGCTCAGCTCAATCTCTAATACAACCAACTCCTCAGGAGAAGCAACAGTTCTTTTAAAATCAAAACAAAGTGGAGTTGCAAAGGTAACTGCGACAGCAATAATATCAAATGAAACAACAGTCACATTCCGCGCAGTGCCAGCTAGGCTTCTTTTGGATGCGTATGATGCTTACCTGGGCCGCTGTGGTGGCGGTTCTTATATAATCGCGCATGTGGTTGATTCAGGGGGTAAACCTGTGAAGGACATTGCGGTTTCCTTCTCCCACAATGCAACAGGAGTTTCATCCCTAGCGCCATCACCGGAGATAACTGATGAAACTGGGTTGGCTGTGTCGTACTTTATGGATGACAAACTTGAGAAGGTGAACATAACTGCAAGGGTGGATATGGATGAATTTGACGTTCATCTCAGGAATTCCACGGTTGTTGAAGTGGTTGATTGCCAGGCATGCAACGCGCCTGTGAAGGGAGATTGGATAATTGATAAAAAGGTTGTTTGTGAGGATGCAACAATAACTCTGAAAGGAAACTTGAATATATCTGTTGAAATAGGTTACATAAGAAAATGGGGGGATTTGACATTCAGACACGTGAATCTGATTTTTGATGGCTCATATCACGGTCAGCGTGGGGTGTTTATGAACAGGGAAAGCAGCTTCCTCATCTCAGACAAGGATAACAACCCCCTGACCAGCGTGGATGGCTCCAATATCACAAGCTCCTTCTACCGTTATACCTTCTGGGTGAAACCAAATGCCAAAAGCTTTGAAATGAGGAATTCATTTATAAGTGGTTGTGGGTTCAACGTATCCTCATGGAATGACAGAAAGGGATACGATATCGTAGATTACAGAACCGGCCTTTTTGTGAGCATCAACAACACAGCGATAATGAATAACCGATTTGATGGGGGAGGTGGGGGCCGTTTGATTGGGATTGTGCTGAATTCGTCACACAACAACTCAATTACTGGAAATATCTTCAATGAGCTGTATACCGCACTCTATCTCAACAACTCCAAAAACAACATCATTTCGAATAATACAGTAAACGCATTATGGGGTTTCTCATGGGGCTATGACTATGGTATTGGAACAATTAATCCCTCAATATGGCTTATCGATTCTTCCAACAACACAATCTCCAAAAATTTCATAGATGGCGACAGTGTGATTACTGGATTCGCTGGCCCCGCGATAAAGCTGGATTATTCTTCCGACAATCAAATAGTAGAAAACTATATGGAGCAATGCGAGGATGAGTTCGCCCTCACGGACTCAAACCGCAACAACATCTCAAACAACCGGATACGTGATTTCAACTTTTTTGGTGTTGATATGGTTTATTCGCATTACAATATATTTGAAAACAACGAGATAAACGATTCATATTACAACTATGGCTTCATCCCCGTTGAGATGTTCTTTTCATCCTACAATATATTCCGAAATAATTCCATTAGAACAGGGGGATGCTCCAGCGAGGATGGGGGTGAGATAAGGATGGATGGTTCTCATAACAATACATTCATTGATAATAATCTATATGGTTGTTACAGAATTATAAGGAATACATTTCCAAATGTATATGAGACATCTGAAAATATCACCATAATCCGGCTGAATTTGAACCAGGAAGGCTCCTACAAACCATCCTATAAAATCTATTTCGTCAACGCACCAAACGCTGTTCTGAAAGATAGTAAAAATATAGATTATGTGCTTGTGGTTAACTCTCCCGGAGTTAATATATCCAATAACACAATTGTTGGGAGGGGGGTGAACATCACTAATTCCGGCTTAACGCGCGTGGAAGGCAATAATTTCACTGGAGGGCCCACCTACGCAATTTATGTGTCCAACTCAACAGCGCAGATAATCAACAACACAGTTGGCTTGGCACCGGCGTGCCTGTCAACTGCCATCTATGCGAACAACTCAAATCTCGCAATACTAAACAATACTCTGACGAGGTTTATGAGCGCAGGAGTGTACATTTCAGAACCAATGGCTTCCACCCAGAGCATTATAAAAAACAACTCAATATACAATTCCTGCTCTGGCAGATCAGGAGTTTTTCTTGTGAAATCAAACAATGTGAATATAACTGAGAACATCATACGCTCTGCGGTAGCTGGCATAAACTTCACTTCGTCAAACTACCCAACCAACATAACAAACAATACAATAACAAGCAACACATATGGAATACACTGCTACAGCTACACAACTCAGCCAACTCTGTCAAGCAACTGGTTTTCAGGAAATTCACAGAACTGCCTAGGTTGCACCTCCTGCGGCTGATTTTGGTTGGTATTTTTATACTTTGGAGTGCATAATTCATCCATGCGACAGAAGGAGCTCAGCTCAGAGAGAGATGTGAAACCAGCAATACCAAAGGTGGAAACCCAAAGCACGGAGAAGAAGCATGAAACCCTTCTCCACATCCTCAGGAAAAAAAATCTACCAGCGGACACCCCTCTTCCCTCACCAACCGAGCTGAAAGAACATATCAATAAACTCTTCTCCCTTTCTGAACAATCCCAGCCAAGCAAAATGGTAAATGCAGGTGCAGGTGTTGCAGACTCAGCTTCTCTGCTGCTTGCAGCAAACAGAGGAAATGTTCTGTTTGGAGCAGGAGCTGTTCTTTCTGAGCTGATTGCTTGGGCAAAGAATAAGGATACAAAACCATTCTCAGATGCAAGAAAAGAAGAGCTGCGCGAGCTTGAGAGATGCAAATCCATTATCAACTCCAAATTGAAAGGTCAGCTCTCCACTGCAGGGGAGGAGAGGAAGAATGAAATAAAAAAGTTGATGAAGGAAACTGAAAAGCTATTTTCGGATATTGAGAAGGAAAGCAAAAAAGGCATGGCATCTGCTTCTGGGAGCAGGCTTGAGGGTTTTGTAGGTTCAATTGGTGCGCTTGCCTCCCTTCCCTTATACAAACCATATGCAGATATGGTTTCAAACTACATTGAAGGTTTTATACGCTCCCAACCCTACCAACCGCCTTCCTTCCATCCAGAACCGATTATTGAGTTCATTCGCTTTGCTTCCTGGGCAACTTCCTATCTTATTGCAAGCGCGTTTCTCACATACGGAGTGGATTGGGTTTATGACAGAATCTCACGCGAGAGCTCTCTGCAAAGTAGAGAGGAGAGGAAGCAGGAGCTTCAGGAAAGGGCTGAGAAGCTGTTGGAGAGGGTAAGCAAGCTGAAACCATAAGGGTTAAATATCCCTGAAGAGAATGTAATTTGGCGACCGGAATGGCAAATGGCAGAGGGTTAGCCCTCAAACCCTCCCAGCTTGCAGAGGAAACTTTTTTTGTCCCTGACTCAGCGGAAGCAGGCAGGCTAAGCGAGCTGAAGTGGGTTGACAAAAAGCTTGTCGCAAAGGAGCTCAGCGAGGTGAAGAGAAGAATTGAGGAGCTTGAGAGGGAGAGGGAGGTTGTTGAGGAGAGTTTAAAGAGAATTTCAGAATCTAAAGTGCCGAAAGCATCAAGCGATTTCTATTATGTGAGAAGAAATGTTGAGAGAAGCATTGAAAACGCACGGAAGCTTTGGGTTGCTCTTGCCGGTGCAGAAGCTGCGGGTGCACTGGCAGCAGCTCTGGCTTCTGGAGGTGGTTTGCTCATCGCAGGCGCGGCTGGTGCAGTTGGGTTGGTTGGCAGCCTGCTTGGGAGTCGCTCTCTGAGCTCAAACATTGATGCTGAAATTGAAAGAGTTGGCAAAGGAGTGCAGCTTGTTGAAATCAGAGAGAGACTGAAGGATGAGCTCCACTCATTTGAGAGGGAGAGCCGAAGGTTGCAGAGGAGAAAGGAGGAGCTGATGCGCCTCTGCGGTGTGACAGACAAACTTCCGATGAAGGAGCACATCAACAGGGTGAGGGCGGTGATGGATAACCTTGAGCTGATGCACCAAGCGCAGCTTGCATTGCTGAAAAGAATGAGGAAGAGAGCTGAAATACCACCTGCAAGGTTGAGGGAGATTCATGATTCAGTTCAGGAGCTTGTTTTCATCTCCTCTCCAGGGGAGGAGGTGGACAGAGCTTTGTTGGTTCGGAATATTGCAAGGGAGATGTCCACCGAAGTTATCTTAAGAGCAGAGGGAGTTACTGATATATCCTCTATCAGCCAAAATGGGTTGAATTCCATCGGGAGGGCAACCAGCCTTCTTGAGAAGCACCTCTCGGGTTTAAAATACATCCCTCCTCTTTATTTTGAGTAGAACTCCACAAGCTTTTTCACTCCATCCTCCAAGCTGTACCTGGCAACAAACCCAAGCTCTTCCCTTGCTTTCTCAACGCTTGCGCCTGTGAGAGGAACGTAGTTGTGGATTGGGTTTGGTATGTATTTTGGTTTAATTCTCTTTTTCAAGAATCTGTTCAGGAGCTCAACTACCTCATTAAACGTTGTTATCCTTCCTGTGCCAATATTATAAATCTCACCTGGCTTGCCTGCTTTCATTGCTCTCAGGTTGGCATCAACAACATCATCCACATATGTAAAATCCCTCCCTTGCTTTCCATCCCCATATATCACCGGCCTTCCTCCTTTCCTCATCACCCAAAGGAATTGGGAGATGATGTTCGCATACCTTCCCTTATGCAGCTCATTCGGTCCGTAAACTGAAAAATACCTCATCCCTATGCTCTCCATCCCATGCTCATCCAAATACTGCTTTGCGCATAACTCAGTGAAGTATTTTGAGATTGTGTAGAAGGATTTTGGTATAACAACCATGCTCTCAATGTGGGGAGGAGTTAAATCATGGTAGATGGAGCTTGTGCTTGCGTAAATGACTCTCTTAACCCCGCTTTCCTTCGCCCCCTGCATCACATTCAAAAAACCTCTAATGTTAACATCTGTTGCATGTCTTGGGTCATTGTCAAACATCGGAGCGCTGCTGCACGCTGCCTCATGAAACACATAATCAAATTTTCCTTTTTTGAAAAGGTTATCAACCGCCTTCTCATCTCTCAAATCCATTCTGTAAAACTTCAGCTTCAGCCCTCTCAGGTTATCCTGTCTTCCAAGGGACAGATCATCCACCACTGTCACATCATGTCCAAGCTCAACAAGCTTTTTTGCGATGTTGCTTCCTATAAACCCAGCTCCACCCGTGACAAGCATTCTCATACAATCACTTTCCTCAACAATCCATTTTCACTGGAAATGCTTATTAAATATACTCTCTCAAAATACAACCCATAAGTGAAAAAATGAACATTCCCAACCCATACCAGTCAAAAAACTATAAGCTGCTTATTCTAATTCCCATAGCACTTGTGCTAGTCTCCCTTTCCTTCACACCAAGCATCCCAAGAGGAATTGATTTGAGGGGAGGAACTTTTATAACACTAAAAACAAACAGCTCATTTGATGAAAATGCGCTTGCCTCTGCATTGAAAAGCGAGCTTGGAGTCCGGGACGTGTCTATTGATGTGCTGCGAAGTCCTTTGGAAAGCAAGGTTGAGATAGAGATAGAGCAGAATGAAATGATAGCTGCTGGGGAGAGGGATATGCGGGAGTTCTATGCAAGGGTTGAAGAGGTTAACAGTTTAGAGTATGATATATCAAGAATTACCCTGGAGCTTGAAAGAGGGAACCTCACCCAGCTGGAGAAGGAAAGCTTGCAGAGCAGGCTTACTGAAGCAAACGCAAGGCTTCCGAAAGCAAGGGAGGAGATGAATTCGTATGCGGATGCGGTTGTGAAGGATTATGAGTTTTTTGTTGGGAAGGTTGACAGGAGCAATGCAACTGACACAAAAATACTGGAGAGTTTGCTTGCAAACGTCTCTGCAACTGCTAAGCAGAAATACAAGGAGAAAATACTTGAAGTGATAACCTCCAACATACAGGTTGGTGAGTTCAGTCTCCAGGATGTGAGCCCATCCCTCAGCGAGTTTTTTGTTTCAAAGACAATTGAGGTTGTTGCCTGGTCTTTCTTCCTCACAGGAGTGCTGGTTATCATAATCTTCCGTTCATTTGTTCCATCAGTTGCAGTGTTAGCTGGAACGCTGGCGGACATACTCATCGCGCTTGGGGGGATGGGTATGTTTGGAATACCGCTCACCCTTCCATCCATCGCAGCTCTGCTCATGCTAATAGGCTTCTCTCTTGAGACAGGAATACTGCTCACCACAAGAGTTGTGAAAAGAACAGAGGGAATGGCGGTGGAGAGAGCATACGAGGCAATGAAAACAGGAATAATGATGTCCCTTGTTTCAATACTTGGGTTCGTTGTTCTTCTTGTGCTCTCGCTTGTCACCCAGATAAGCACGTATTACTACATATCAACTGTTGCAATTTTTGGTTTAATAGGTGATATACTTGCAACGTGGTGCATGAGCGCCGTGATGATTCTTTGGAGCGTTGAAAGAAAAGGTGGGAAGAAATGAATTATCAAAAACTCCTGAGAGAACCGAAGATAATTGTGCTGCTTGTGGCAATAGCAATAGCTGCTTTGCTCGTAATAACACAGGGATTGCATTTTGGTTTGGAGTTTGAGGGAGGAGTCAGAATACCAATTTCGCTGGAGAAACCAGTTAATCAACTTGTGATGAGCGATATTGTGAATACGATAAAAACAAGGGTTACAAAATATGGAATGTCGCAGGTGATTGTGAAGGGAATAGGAAGCTCGGAAATCTATGTGGAGATGCCAAGAGGGGATCCATCGCAGATTGAGGAAATTGAGAAAATACTGAAACAGCAGGGGAGGTTTGAAGGAATAGTGGATGGGAGGGTTGCTGTTTCTGGGGAGGACATAATGCCTGGAAGCATAAAGGAAGCCGCCCCAAGCTTGCAGGGAAGCAATGTGAGATGGGCAGTTTCCTTTGCAATAAACCAGGAGGCTGCGAGGAGATTTGCTGCTGTTGTTTATGGAAAGGTTGATTACCCAGTTTATATGTTTCTGGATAGGCCGGATGATGCAATAGTTGTGATAAAAAGAGCGGATTTGCTTGCGGGTAATTTAAGTGTGAGCGAAGCGGAGATAGTGCGGGCGCTTGAGAAAGCGAGCAGAAGGGAGAATGACACAATAAGAGTATTTGTAGAGGATGATTTTGCTTCAGTGAAGGGAGAAATTGAATTGTTGAATTCAACAAAGAGAAAAGCGGTTGTTTCAACCAATGCCGATAAGGAAGTTATTGCGGAGTTACAGGGGATGAATTATGAAGTGATAAACAAAACTCCTGATGAGATGAAGCCGGAGGTTTTTTGGAGCGATGAGGGTTTGAGGGTGAACTCGTGGAGCGCAATCAACCTTCTTTCCTCTCCAGTGCTCAGCAAGGATATTACGGAGGGAAGGGTTAACCAATTCTATGAAATAAATGGAGTGATCTCAAAAGGAGCAACTCTTGATGCGAAAAGAGAGGCTGCGCTTGCGGAAACAAGAAAGCTGAAAAGCATACTCAGTGGAGGTGCATTGCCTGTTAGAATAATCATAGGGACGCCGACAACAATACCCGCCCCGCTTGGGGAGGAGTTTCTGAAATACAGCGCAGTTGGGGCGTTTGCTTCCGCGTTTGCAGTTTCCTTTATGATATTCCTGCGTTACAGGGAGCCAAAAATTGTGCTGCCAATTGTTGCAACAGTTCTTCTTGAGATGAGCCTAACGCTTGCAGTTGTGGGAACAGTGCTTGGGACGATTGATTTGGGTGTGATGGCAGGTGTTATTGGTGCAACAGGAACTGGAGTGAATGACCAGATAATCATAACTGATGAGATGCTTGGTGGGAAGAAGGAGGAAGAGGAGAGAAGCGCAAAGGTTGGAATTGCAAGAGCATTCTTTGTTGTCATAACCGTGGCGCTCATTTCTGTTGTTGCGATGTTTCCACTTCTCTTCTCTGGTTTGGTTGAGATAATGGGGTATGCGTTGTCAGTGATAATTGAAGTAATTATCGGCGCAACAATCACAAGGCCTGCTTTTGGAAAGTTTATGGAAAAGATGTTTGAAAAATAACCACAAGTATTAAATACAGATTTAACTAACTTCTAACTTTAATGGTGTTATGAAAAAAGCCCAAACAGCTGTTGAATTTCTCACCACATATGGATGGGTGCTTGTGGCGGTATTAATACTCCTCGCCATTCTAGTTTACTACGGTGGATTCAACCCGCTTGGTTTTGTCCCAAGACAGTGCGCATTTGAACCTGGTTTGCCGTGCAACAGCTACAAGCTTGAGATAAACCAAACAACAGGGACAACAAGGGTGATAGTTCAGCTCTCCAATGAATTGGGGTATGAC
>Ga0123519_10000254_pt1 | contig 92180 bp, 82 predicted proteins | sample YelNatPaOPRAMG02_FD_87396 | JGI IMG/M metagenome (GOLD analysis project Ga0123519, IMG submission 87396) | Hot spring microbial communities from Yellowstone National Park - Yellowstone National Park OP-RAMG-02 (version 2) | ecosystem: Environmental > Aquatic > Thermal springs > Hot (42-90C) ...
AATTCACCTTGGTTCGTTAAGAGGACTATCGCTGTGGTTAAGGCTCTTGTGTAGCCGAGCAGATTCCCACCCACTATCATGATAGCACCCACCTCCGAAATTGCGGCACCAAAACCAACCACAAGGGCTGTGAGCAGACCAAGCCTAGCCTCCCATAGAAGCATCGCCGCCTCCTGTAGCGGATTTGCTCCAAGTGATACCGCTACCTCCCTTAACCTGGGGTCTATGGTTGAGACCGAAGATATCGTTACACCAGCAGCTATCGGTAAGACCATCGTTAGTTGAGCCAGTATCATGGCTTCGGGTGTATAGAGTAGCCTTAAGAAACCAAGGGGACCTGTGCTCGAGAGCAGGATGTAGTAGACGAGCCCAACTAGGACAGGTGGCAGCCCCATAAGAGTGTTTATCACGCTTATGACAAGTGTCTTACCCCTAAAGGTTCTGAGTGCAACTAAAGCGCCTAGTGGTATTCCGAGCGCACCGCCTATCAATGTCGCTAGACCTGAGACCCTTAGGGAAAGTAGTGTTATTTGGATTACATCTGGGTCGCCTGAGAATATGAGTTCAACCGCCTTAACCAGCCCGTAGAAGACTTCGTCCCAGCCAGCCAAATTGATGCCCCTCTTTCTTTTCTACCTCTGCTTTACCCACTGCGGCGGCTCCAAACCGCTCTCAAAAAGCCTCTTGATCCAGTAGCGAACCTCTTCCTCCTCTGATGGTAGCCCGATAGCTTCTGCTCTTCCGAAGGCTGGGAAGAAGATCTGCTCACCCGCAACCCTGTAGCTCTCAATCAACCTCTGCCCCTCTTCTGACACCATAAATAGGAAGAACTTTTCAGCGAGCTCCGAGTTAATCTTCGGATACTTCTCTGGGTTCAGAAGGATCAACCCATAGGGGTTGAGTAGCATCTTATCGCCCTCGAAGAGTATCTGAAGCCTAAGCGCCTCGCCCAAAGCGCTCTTCAGCTTAACCCAAGTGCCTCGATCGCTGAGTGTGTAGGCTTGCTTCTCGCTGCTTATGCGTATCGTTGGGCTCATTCCTTGTCCAGCCTCCATATACCACCCTCTTCCTCTGGGGTCTAGGCCTACTGCAGACCAGATCTTCATCTCACGGGCATGGGTGCCAGAATTATCGCCCCGCGAGACAAAACACGCCTTACCTGATTCACCCGCTTCCGCTATCCTCTTGAAGGCTTCTACAGCCCCGCCAGCTCCTCTTACATTGGCTGGATCGTTCACAGGTCCGATGATCACAAAATCGTTATACATTACTGTGGCGCGGTGGGTACCGTTTCCAGAAGCTACAAACGCGTCCTCCCTCGCTCTGTCGTGCACGAGGAGTATGTCAGCATCCCCTCTTGACGCTACCGCTATCGCTTGGCCGGTGCCTAGATAGAGCCAGGTCATATTTGCATCAAACCGCTTATCAAAATATGGCTTAAGATAATCTAGAAGACCGCTGTCTACTGTACTTGTGGTCGTCGCTATAACAAGTCTTGAACGGGTTGTTGAAGTTGGGATTGTGGAGGTGGAGAAAACTATGGATGCGGTCAAAACAGCCACTGCTATCATTATCAAAATCTTGGTTCCCATCGTTATATCTAGCCGGATATAACGACTGCAATATACTTATAAGTATATCGTACATCAATAAGGTGATGGATCGCTTTACTCCCCGCTTCGAAGTGTGGCTTGAGGTGGATGGTAAGCGCGTGATAGGTTCTTCTGAAGCAAAGATACTGGAGGGTATTCAGAAGCTGGGCTCGTTTATGGCTGCGTCGAAGGCTGTCGGTGTATCTTATGCGCATGCTTGGAACCTTGTCGATAACATGAGGAGGATTCTAGGCGAGCCTATCGTTGAGGCTAGAAAAGGCGGTGAGTTTGGTGGCGGAGCCCATCTAACCGATGTGGGCTTAAACCTCTTAAACGGATACTATGAGTTAGAAAAGAGGGGCAGAGAAAGCGTAGAAGGCGCTTCAGCCAGAGCAAAGCGTAAAGGAGTTGTCCGCAGACCTATCAAGCTGCCGGAGTTTACGATAGTCGGAAGCGACTGCGTGGGCTTAGAAATCTTAGTTGGGTTGATGAGGAGGGAGAGGAGTTTCACATATGAGATCGTAAGAGTAGGATCTTCAGGTGGGTTGAGCGCCATAATGCTTGGTGAAGCGGATGTTGCTGGTGTACATCTGCTAGATGAGGAAACAGGGGAATACAACACACCCTTCCTGCGCAGATACTGGATAGCGGACAGAGCCGCCCTAATAAGAGGCTACATTAGGGACATCGGGCTCATAGTGCCCAAAGATAACCCCAAAAATATTCAAAGCATTCAAGATCTGCTGAGGCGAGGTGTGAGGATGGTAAACCGAACGCTCGGTTCTGGTACAAGGGCTCTTCAAGACATGCTTCTGAGGAGGGCTGTTGAAAAGAGGGGGCTGAAGTTTAACGCAGTGGTGAAGAGGATAAAGGGGTATTCGGTTGAAGTCCATACACACACCGAAGTCGCTAAGGCTGTAGCAGAAGGGAAGGCTGATTTGGGGTTCGGAGTAAAGTATGCCGCCCAAATATATGGCTTGGACTTCATACCTATAACGCAAGAGTACTTCGATTTTGTAGCTGAGGAGACAAGGCTTAGAAAACCTCTGCTTAAATTATTTATGGAGAAGCTCGCATCAAAAGAGTTTAAGAATGAGGCGGAGAAGACTGGATTACACACTCTAGATAATACAGGTATGGTAATCTACAAACCCTAAGCACAAGGTATAGCTTTATTTATAATCAAATAACTCACTTGTTTTAGGATGTATTTGGCTCATAATAGAAAGAAAGGTAAGCTCATACGTGTCTTGGGGAAGTTATCGCAAAGTAGGGTAACTGGGCAGACTCCTACAGAACTGAAGCAGCTTCTGGACTCCGATGTTATTGAACCAGACCTCTTAAGGCTCTATGTTTTATCAAAGAATAAAGTCAATAAGAGCGCCTTCGCCTTAACACCTTATGCCGACAGAGTCCTCCTTTTACCCCAGTGCCTTAGGGCAAGCGGATGCCAAGCACCATTGGATGCAAACGGCTACCACTGTGTAAGCTGCGGCAGATGCATAATCAAAGAAGTTAAAGAAGAAGCAGAAGCGCTGGGTTACAAGGTATTCATCTTGCCGGGGGGTTCAATAGTGGAGAAGATCTTCGACTCAACTAAACCTAAAGCTTGCTTAGGTGTAGCCTGCTTAAAAGAGTTGGTCTTAGGCTGCCTCGTGTCTGAAAGGAAGAATGTAATCCCTTATGCGGTGCCACTAACGAGAGAAGGATGCTTAAACACGGATGTAGATATAGATGAGCTTAAGGTTGCTATGGGACTTTTCAACCATACCTCCATTCAAATTCCAACAAAACCTTAGCTTGTGAAGAATAATTTTTCAAGCGAGGATTTTCAAAACTTATCAGTTAAATTCTGATATAACATTGGAAGCGGGCCCGGCGAGATTTGAACTCGCGACCCCCGGCTTTCCCCTCTTTGGCGAATAGAGGGCCGATGCTCTGTCCATGCTGAGCTACGGGCCCGCTAATAGGAGCTGGATTTGAAGGGGGTTTTTAAACTAATATCTGTCCTGCTTCGACTACTAATTCCCCATCTAGAATCAGTGTGCCTTTTAGTAGGGTTACATCTAGGTGGCTTTGGCTTTTGATCTTTCCGCCGAATAGTGTGTTGTCGCCGAAGCCTATGAAGATGGTGCCTCTTACCCTTTCATCTTCAGCCCCTCCTACCGTCTTCGCTTTAGGGTTGTTGCCTACGCCTAACTCGCATAGGACATTGGCATCTTCGTCTTTTGAAAGTTTATGCCTTAGGAGCGGGTAGGCTTGGTCATCAGCTAAATCTGTTAGTCTGCCTCGCTGTATCATGCACATAATAGGCTTCTGAACCCTCCCCGCACCTATTATCGTACCGTCTACGAAGAGCCTACCTTTGGCTGTGAACTCCTTCGGGGCAACCGCTGCTAAGCCCGCGGGTATGAAGGTTAGGTCACCTTTGTTACGCGCTAAACCTGTTGCTAGCCTAGCCTTCCTTCCAGCAAGCTCCATAACTAGGTTTGTGCCAGAGAGCGTCTTCACCTCCGCTATCTTAGCCTTCTGCAGCCTCTTTCCAAGATCTTCTAGCTCCTCAGCCAGCTCCTCATAATTTACTTGAACCGTGCGCAGCAGAGTAGAGGTGTTGATTCTAAACATACTTAACACCCTAGCTCCTTTAGAGGTGCAGCCATAGAAGTAGTCGTAGGAGAAGGGCTCTGTGCTGCAGGCGAAGACCACATCCACATTATTAAATGCTGCCCCGTATGGAGGTGGTAGTCTACCTCCTTCCAGCGAATCATATACAACAACCCGTGGCTTACCTCCAGTCCGCTCTACCGCCTGCTTAAGTGCTTCGAGTATCTGAGCATCCTGAGACCTATCGGATATAATGAGCACAGTCTCATTCGGCGAGACTTTCGCGCAGACATTTACCAGTATATCAGCAGCCTCTGTTAACGTGCCCAAGTTCACCTTTTGTAAAACATATAGTTAGCAAAAAAGATTACTTTAACCGAAGGCGTTATCAAGAAGCATCATTAGAGCAAAGCCACAAACAAAGCCGAAAGTAGCCTCCTTCTCATGTCCAAATCTGTGGCTTTCAGGTATCATCTCGTGGCTAACCACAAAAGCCATAGCTCCCCCAGCAAAGGCTAAAGCAAGTGGAAGAACTTTATATGATACAGCTATCACTAAGACACCGATAACCCCGCCTACCGGCTCTAAAAGACCAGTAAGTATGGCGTACCAAGCAGCTTTACCTCGCCCGAACCCAGCTCTAACAAGGGGAAACGCTACAGCAGAGCATTCAGGTATGTTCTGTAGAGCTATGGCTACAGCTAATGTTACTCCTGCGAACGAGACACCTACAGCCATACCTCCAGGGAAGTTGTGTATAGTTATGGCGAGAATCATGAGGCTGGTACCTGATAGATGTGAAGCAGGCCCCTCGTGACCCTTGGATATATGCTCGTGTGGCACATATTTATCCAGAAGGTATATCGCTACAGCGCCTATAATAAAAGCGGTAGTCGCTTGCATCACCCCTCCATAAGCTATGGCGGGTATTAGGAGACTGAAGGGGGTGGCTGCGAGCATGACGCCTGCGGCGAACCCGAGTAGTGCGTCTAAGATACGCTGGCTTAGACTCTTCATAAATAGCACTGGAACGCCTCCGAATCCTGTTGTTGCGCCGACGACTATACTAGCCACAACACCGAGCTATAGAGCATCCATTACAACATCGCTCCATTTGTTCCAAATATTCTCGAATGCATCTAGCTATATCTTATATAAGACAGCGGGGTATTAAATTGGAGTATGGCTCCAGCAGATCTGTTTGAGAGTAGGGGATTTAAGAGAGGGGAAGGGGTAGAGGAGAGGTGGTTCACCAAAATATTAACACTTTTTGCATCGAAGGGTTGGGACGCTCTGCTTAGAGGCGCAAGATACTTGAAAGCGGAGCTCAGTGGCGTAGCATCTGAGGCTCTACTTAAAACATCATTTATGGGGCTTGACCTACTATTTGACATTAAACCGCCTAGCGTTAACCTATACTATAGAGATAAGTTAGAGAAAACTCGCCACTATGCTCAATACCTACCTATAGCGGTCAACTGCTTTGAGAGAGGGTGCTTAGCTAAATCAGATCCACCTTCACATGGTAGTGAGTTAGTAAGTATAGCCCGCTTCGGGGGAGCAGACACTATGCGTGGATACGATAGGGTCTTCGCATCCCAGCTCCTAGGTATTATGCCTCAAGCCTCTCTGGAAGAGGTGAGTCGAGCGGCTGATTTGGTTGGTGGTAGAATGGTTGAGCACCTTGATGCCCTCTGGGCATATGAGATTGAGCCGCTCGCCTCAGTTAGAGTAAGATTTGCGTATTGGCCTGGTGATGAGGAGCTTCCACCTTATGCTTCTATTCTCTACGGAGCTGAGACACTGTTAACAGAAATACCTCTGGAGGACCTTAAGGCTCTAACCTTCCTTATAATTTCTAGACTAGGCGCAGCATATCATATGACAAAAAGTGGGCATTAAACTTTTTTAAATAGTTCTAACAAACAGATTGGGTATGAATAGCTTAAATTTATTTGGTGTTGTAGCTAAAATACCTAGAAGCAGCCGCAGCAGCCTCTCGACGCAGCTTATCGACATACTCCTTAACGCCAAAGGAGGAGATAAGCTTCCAAGCGGCCTAGCTAAGAACTTCCTTTACCTCTGGCAGAAGAATAGGTTGGAGGAAGATGAGGGTATGAAGGTTCTGCTTGAGGCAACTTTATTTCTAGATGCTGAAGCAACCCTAAAGCAACTCAAAGATAGTAATCTGATCGAGGTGGCCGATGCCATCCAGATGGCTCAGCAGAAAAGGTGATCTGCAGATGGTAAGCTTCGGGATAGAGTTTGTACCTAAGGAAGTGTATTGGAGGACGGTGTATTACGCTATCCAAGCAGAGAGAGGGGGGTTTGATAACCTTTGGATAACAGACCACTTCATTAACCGAAGTGTCTATGTTACACTCACTATGATCCTTAACTACACAGATAGGATAAAGGTTGGCACAGGGGTAACTAACCCCTTCCTCATAAGCCCCTTGGCTACAGCAAGCAACATAGCCTCCTTAAATGAAGTTGCACCGGGTAGAGTGGTCTGCGGCATAGGCGCGGGAGACCTAACCACTTTAGAGCAGGCTGGTGTACAGGTTACAAAACCCCTTTCTGCGATGAGAGAAGCGGTTCAGATGATAAATGCTCTACTCAAAGGAGAAGGCTTACAAAACTTTGAGGGTAGCGTGTTTAGAGTCAAGTCGGCTAAATTGGCCTTTAAAGTCAGAAACCCGATTCCAATCTACATAGGTGCTCAAGGCGCTAAAATGCTTAAGCTGGCTGGAGAGATGGGAGACGGTGTTTTGATAAACGCATCCAACCCAGCTGACATTAAGGAGGCGGTAGAATTAGTAAAGGAAGGGACTTCAGCTGCAGGTAGAAGCATGGATAAGATTGATGTCGCAGCATACACCGCCTTCTCTATTCATGAGAGCGAGGAGAAAGCTTTCAAGGCTTCGATGCCTGTTGTAGCGTTTATAGTAGCGGGTGCACCCGACCCAATCCTCGAAAAGCACCGTGTTAATCTCGAAGCAGCTAAGAGGATTAAAGATGCCTTAGTTAAAGGCGACTTCCCAACGGCTTTTTCAGCAGTTACAAGAGAAATGGCTGATGCTTTTGCTCTCTACGGCACGCCAGCACAATGTATAGAGAAGATTTCACAGATACTTAAGGCTGGTGTTACGCAGTTCGTTGTAGGTTCGCCTATAGGTGGTAATGTTCGAAAGGCTATCGATCTAGTGGTAAAAGAGGTTATCCCCCACTTTAAGTAAGAAGGCTTACCCTCCCTTCTCTACCTACCCTACTAATACGGCTAGATTTTTTAACCACATTCAACCAACTACTATCCAATATGAAAGTACTAGTTGTCACAGCGCAGCTAGCAGCAGAAGTGGTTAAGCAGCAGGTTAAGTTGAGTGATGTTGGATGCGATGTGCTAGTGCTTCCAAGACCTGTTGCCGCCCTACTGAACACATCTTACATCGCTCGTAAGCTGAAGGAAGAAGATGTCAAGCGCTACGATATGATACTTCTACCAGGTCTATGCTTTGGTGACCTTGATGTGGTTGAGAAGGCCGTAGGTATGCCAGTTTACAAGGGACCTAAGTATGCTGCTGACCTGCCTGCTGTACTAGAATTGGTAGGCTCAGTCACTCTATCCAAGACCATACCTGCTTGTGAGCTTCTCTGCAGCAAATTAAGGGTTGAAGCTGAGGCGTATGTTAGTAAGTGTGAGCAGGAGGCGCTTGGAGTCAGCGAGCCAAGTAGGATTAAGATCCGTGGTTTAAGCGTTGGGCGTGGTCTTCCAATAAGGGTTATGGCTGAGATCGTAGATGCGCCTTTGCTTAGTGAAGAAGAAGTGTTGAAAAGAGCCGACTACTACGTTGCTTCCGGCGCAGATATAATAGATGTAGGAATGGTTGCGCGCGAAAGTAGACCTGAGGACGCTGCTAGGATAGTTAAGCTTCTTAGACAGCACATAGAAAAACCAGTAAGCGTAGATACCCTAGATGTAAATGAGTGTAGAGCTGCAGTTAAAGCTGGGGTGGATCTCATTCTTAGTTTTGACAAAGGAACACTGGAGGAAGCTTCAAGATTTGCAACGAATACCCCGTCTGTAATTATACCATCACATACAGAAGCAGGGTATTTCCCTAAAGCCCCTCAGGAAAGAGTCTATGCGCTAAGAGAAAACCTGCAGCTCGCTAGAAGCCTCGGTATGAATAAGCTGATAGCCGACCCAATAACTGACGTGCTTATCACTCCTGGGTTGATTGAGTCTCTAGTTGCGCACTATCTTTTCAGAAGAGAGGAACCTTATACGCCTCTCTTTATGGGGCTAGCGAATGTTACCGAGCTCATAGATGCTGACTCTATCGGCATTAACGCTCTTTTAGCTGGTTTAGCAATGGAGGTAGGTGCGTCCATTGTGTTGGCTACCGAAGCCAGTGTCAAAACAAAGGGTTCTGTGAGGGAGCTCTCTAAGGCTTGTAGAATGATGTATATGGCTTATTGTAGGCGCTCGGCTCCTAAGGATCTTGGTATAGATCTTCTTGTGCTTAAAGAGAAGGGGCTCAGAGATGATCCTCTCATACAAGTTAGTGAACAGTGCGGGAAGGTTCAAGCAGATGGAGAGGGTTTTGTGTATATGGATCAGCTGGGTTCCTTCAAGATAGCTGTTGATAGAGAAGCCTCACAAATCGTTGTGTATCACTATCCTCGCTCTCTCAAAGAAGTGGATGTTGTTATCTACGGCAAAGAGGCTTCAAAGATAGTAAGGAAGATCATAGATCTAGATCTCATATCAAGACTTGATCACGCAGCATACCTAGGTAGAGAGCTTCAGAAGGCTGAGATCGCATTGAAGACTGGTAAAGGGTACATACAAGACTCGGAGCTCTTTTAGCTTAGGCTCTTATGGAGCGTAAAGCTTTTACGAAGCGCATCCAACAACATCTTCGATAGCGCACTGAATTCTAGACATACACTTAAGAAGCTTGGACTGAAGGTTGGACGCATATATGAGGGTATAGTGTGCACTTGGAACCCAGACAACACTCCAAACGCTGCGCCGATGGGCATAACCCCAATGAGAGGCACTAGAATATCCATACGTCCCTACATAGACACATCAACATACCGTAACATTCTGAGAACAGGCTGCGCAACCGTAAACTTCTGCTCAGACCCGTTGCTCTACTACTACTCAGCCCTAAAATTTCTAAAAGTTGATCGTTTAAAGGGAATGTTTAAGCGTTCGGATGCCGTAGATTCACCTGAACTAAAAAAAGCTGATGCGGTCTTGAGTGTAAGCGTAGATCGAGTAATAGGCGAAGGCGAGAAACGTGTACTCTTCGAATGCAAAATCATCTCAGTATATACACATCGAGCAAAGAAGGAAGTTGAACCGTACTCTAGGGCACCTCACGCCTTGATGGAGTGCATAATACACGCTACTAGGATTAGACCGTATGCTGAATCAAATCTAAACGAAGCAAGAAGGCTGCTTGACCTAATAGAGCATCACCGCTCAGTAATATCAAGGGTCTCTAAACACTCCGTATATGCCCAAGCCGCTGAGGAAATCTACACCTACTGTAAAGAGGTGCTTTCAGAATATGAAACTCATCATAAAGACACCTAGTCGACTTCACATGGGTCTAATAGATCTAAGAGCAGACCTAGGCAGAGCGTTCGGCTCTATTGGAGTTGGAATACAGTCTCCAAACGTCGTTTTAACAGCCGAAGAATCGGATAAACTCGTGATAGAAGGACCGCAGGCTGATCGGTTCAGATCATTTGCAGAGCGCTTTATGCAGTCAATAAATGCTAGCGTTAACTGCAGGATCAAAGTTGAGAAGACTATACCTATGCACGTAGGATTAGGATCAGGCACACAGTCAGCTTTAGCAATATCTTCACTAATCAGCAGATTAAACAACCTAAGTGTACCTGTTGAAGAGGCTGCTGTGCTGACAGGTAGAGCATCTATATCAAGTATAGGGATAGGAGTATTCAAATACGGCGGATTCATAGTTGACGCTGGCCATAAAGTAGACACTTGGGAGAGATCTAAAAAGGAGAGAAAGAGCATAGCACCCATCGTCTTCAGACGCCCTTTCCCGAAAGACTGGCTCTTCGTAGTAGCACTGACAGAAGAAAGGAGAATAGGTCCTAGCGGAGAAGAAGAAAAGAGGGCATTCGAGGCTCTACCAACACCGAAAAAAGAATGGACAACAGATATCTGCAGACTAGTTCACCTGAACCTAATACCAGCACTCATAGAACACGACATATTGACCTTCGGAAAAGCGCTCACAAAGATACAGATACTAACAGGAAAATGTTTCGAAAAGATCCAAGGAGGCATATTCTCAAGCCGATTAGCTGAGGAAAGCTGCAAAAAAATGTTAAAATCGGGCGCGAAAGCAGTCGGACAGAGCTCTTGGGGACCTACAGTCTACGCTCTAGCCGAAGGGACCAAGGAGGCAAGCAAGATCGCCCAATCTCTACAGCCTCTGCTCGGCTCAGAGCTTGAAAGGAAAGTCTTTATCGTAGCGGCGGATAATAAAGGGGCTAGGCTTCAAAGGATAAGCTAAGCACTTGCAGATTTATGTGGCTGGCTTAGTCGGCTTCTCAGCAAACTTATACTTGCTTAGTATGCTGCCATCATCATAGTGGGGAGACCTATACACAGTATCATTGCACTTCTCTATTCCCCTAGCCTCATCAGCCAACATGGCAGCAGCCGCCAACATTTCGTGACCAGCAGCTACAAGAGGCATATACCTCTCCCTCTCCTTAACTACGAAGCAACCTTCAACCGTAAGATCAGCAACCCTCCTAGCCATCTCGTAAGCAGCCATAGCCTTGGCTCTAGCATAGGGGTTCTGCAGACCAGAATTAGCAAGCGCCTTCTCCTTATCTATAACCACTTTTGGCAAAGCAGGCTTTTCACCACGTTTAAGAGCACCTATAACGGCATCCAACTCATTTCTAAGAATGTTAAACGCGCCTGTTATAGCGAGCACCTTCACTATATCGGCATTAAATAGAGCCATCTCGACAGGGTCTAGAAACTCTCGCCTAGCACCAATCATCGAATCAGCCTCAACGATTATGTAACCTTGGCCAGCTTCCTCGATAGATTTCACAGCCTTCTTTGCGGGTGCATCAGAAACTATAATGGCTGGAATATTTGCCTCCTTGAATATCTCACGCAACTTACTTGGGCCTGGGAGGGCAGCATTAGGGCTGGTTATAACCACTACACTGGGCTTCATCTCAGCAAGCTTCTGCCCCACCTCTGTAGCCTGCTCAACCCCAAGCTTGGCGCCGGAACTCACTACTCTAACATCTATATCCCCGCGCTCCGCTCTCTCGTCAAGAAGGAACTCAAGCAACACCGCGCTACCTATATTCCCAACCTTAGCAAAGCCAACCTTCAAAACCATACGCACGACGCCTCAGAGCGGATGGAAAACAAAACACTAATTTAACCTTATTGCTCAACTTGGAATCCAACCCCAAAAACTAACTAAAGAAAAGCACATAAAGCTATAAAAAAATGCAGCGATCAAAATCTGTGCAGTAATCTATTAATGAAGGTATGCAATGGCGAATCTGAAGGAGAAATCAAAGATACAATAGGTAAAGTGCGGGGGGTGGGATTTGAACCCACGAACGGCTGACCGAGCAGATCTTGAGTCTAGGCACGTTTGCTCTGCCCCCTTTTGTCGCCTACCTCAAGACTTTGACCTGGCTCGGGTTGGGGGTGTTTACACTAACCCCCGCGCCCCCGCCTACAACCCCTAATCCTCAGCTCTAATTTAAACTACTTCTACCTTCGCGGTGCAAGCGCGGTCATTATTAGAAGGATTATCATCAACGCAACAAAGAAGAGCGTGTATATTCTGGAGAGCCTTTTAGCTCGCTGCTGACTCTTTACATCACTTTCTCTGCATTCGTTAGAGCAGTAGTTCTTTCCAACAGGGATAGCTTTACCACACACCTTGCAATGAGTGTGAGGTGGTATCAGAGGCTTCTGCTGCGACATACCCACTCAACCTACGATAAGCGTGCCTATATTTCTACCTTCCAGTGCTCCTGTTAAAGCTTCCAAGCTGCATCGAATTATACGTGTAGGTATCTTAGATCTCTCCACTATCTTAAGAGCAAGCGGATCCATAAGATCATAGGTTCCAGCGTATACCTCTCCCTCCAATATGCTCCTCAAGTCATCCACGGTCACCTCTCTAAGCAATCTTGCATCAGCATATCTCTTAGGATCTTTATCGTAAACCCCTTCAACATCAGTGGCGTTCACAAGAAGAGATACTGAGAGACGTTCAGCGAGAAGCGCTGCCACAGCATTTGTACTCTGACCAGGCTGGAAACCACCTACAACAACAACTTTACCCGTAGATGAGGCTTTAACCGCCTCCTCCAGTGTAGTAGGAGGGTAAGGATAGGCTGAGTGCTCCAGCGCTGCGATGAAGAGCTTAGCATTTATCCTCGACATATCGATACCAATCTCATCTAGCGTAGCTTGGTCCGCACCTAGATTCTTGGCATACTCTATGTAGCGCCTCGCCGCATCTCCTCCTCCAGTAACTACTGCAACTATCTCGACCTCATCTCTCACGCTCATAATTGCCTTGGCTGTTGCCCTAACCTCTTCAGCACCTCTGTCAAATAGGCTTCCAGTGAGTTTGAGCACAATCCTCTTCTTGTTCTTCATTCTCATAGAAAGGGCGACACATCATATTATATTCTTAACGGTCGCCAGATAGCCTAAAATATCTTATCTTAACACCACACATATTGAATGAAGATTGCTTCAAGAACAAACCAGAGACGATGTCGTGGTTAAGACCATTAACCTAAAGAAGAGTTACACTACTGGTAAAGAGGTCTACCCCGCGTTAAAAGGCATCACATTGACCATAAAAAGAGGGGAACTTATCTCAATAGTTGGTCCCTCAGGCAGCGGCAAATCAACTCTCCTAAATCTGCTAGGCGCATTAGATAGACCAACATCAGGCAAGGTCTTTATTGATGGCGTTGATATCTATCAGCTAGATGACAGAGAACTAGCTGATCTGAGAAATCGAAAGATAGGATTTGTCTTTCAAGCCTTTAACCTCATATCCCGCCTAACCGCAGTCGATAATGTGCAGCTACCCCTCCTCATAAGGAACATAGACTCTGAGGAGAGGCGGAGGAAGGCGATAAAACTCTTAACAGCAGTAGGATTAGGCAACAAGATCAATAGAAAACCCATGGAGCTCAGCGGAGGAGAGCAGCAGAGAGTCGCTATCGCAAGAGCCTTGGTCACAAACCCCTCGATAATCTTAGGTGATGAGATAACAGGTAACTTGGACAGCAAAACTACTCAAGAAATCGTCCAACTCGTTCAAGACTTGAATAGAAGGTTTAACACGACCTTCATAATTGTGACACATAACATGGATGTAGCCAATCAAACGCATCGCATAATAAGGCTCAGAGATGGTATAGTAGAGAAAGATATAAGCCTAGAAAAAGCGGTATTCTAGATAGATAAAAGTTGCTCAACCTCCTGAAACTCTCCTACCAAGCTTTAACCGAGAGGAAACTTAGGGCAGCAATCACCATAACCATGGTGCTTGTGGGTACCGCTTTGCTGACTGGCTTGGATGGTATGTCAGCTGGGTTAAATGAGTATCTGGTGCAGGAGTTCAGTACACTAGGAGCTAACGTGGTAATAGTGTATCCAGGTGGGCTCCGAAGCGGTGCTGTGGCTAAGATCACTGACCAGACCACATCGCTTGTAGAGCGTATACCAGGTGTAGTTACATGTGCACCTTTTATACAGCAGGTGCTCACCGTGAAGTCTTCGGGCAAGTCTATTACAGCTACCTTGGTAGGTGTAGATCGAAGCCAACTTACCTTGATCTTTCCCACTTTAAGGTTGAGAGAGGGGCGCTTTGGTTCTCAGAGTGATCCAACTGCTCTCGTAGGGTACCTTATCAGTAATCCTCCGGGTGAGGAGCGTTTCATAGATGTCGGTCAGATCATTACTTTAGAGGTGAGTATTGTGTCTGAGGGAAGGAGGGTTGTGCAAACTAGGAATCTTCTTGTTGATGGTGCATTAGATTATATGGGTACTCAGGGCACGTTCATACCTGTAGATCGAATGGTCTTTACATCTACCCAGTTAGCGAACTCGTTTTTGAATAAAGGTGGTAAGTATGATGGGCTTTATGTTGTCACTGAGACTGCGGAGCTTGCGGATAAAGTTTCGGAAGAGTTAAAAGACATCTTCGGAGGTGGTGCTGAAATATTCTCGTCAAGATCCCTGATTAGGACGATTCAGAGCATAACAGGCACGATAAACACCTTTCTTGGTAGCATAGCTAGTGTATCGCTTATTGTAGCGGCTGTGGGGATATTCGCGGCTCTCTATACTTCGGTCTTGGAGCGGACTCGTGAGATAGGTCTTCTCAAAGCCCTCGGCTTCCCCAAGTTAGTCATCATTCAACTTTTCTTGGGTGAGGCTGTGTTGATTGGTGTGATTGGTGGAATATTGGGCAATGTTGGTGGGATAGGTGCAGCCTACCTTCTTATAGGCTTATTAAGTGGCAGAGGCGGGTTCGAAGGGTTTGATTCAAGTGCACCGCATACTTTTAGCATACAGCCGGTCTTCACACCTGAAATGCTGCTTACGGTGTGGCTCTTCAGCGTGATTCTCAGTTTAGTGGCTGGGGTTTATCCTGCTTGGAGGGCAGCTAGTTTAGATCCTGTTGTAGCTTTGAGGAAAGAGTAGGGTTCTTTATTCAACCATCTTAAGCAGATCGGCTGCTGTGATTATGCCTATTATCTTGCTGTTTTCCGCAACAAGCACAGCTTTGCAATACTTCACCAGCGGTATTATGGCTTTAGCTGGGGTTGATACGTCAACTATAGGTGGAGACGCGTCTGCAAGCTGCTGGACAAGAGACTTACCTACCTTCTCGGGGTCGCCGCTCATCATCCTCTTCATAATACCTTCCTCGGTGATCAAACCAACTACCTTTTCACCCTCAGCTACCGGGAGCTGGCTGAAGCCTTGTCTTCTCATCAACTCAGCTGCCGAAGCAGCTGTATCTCTTGCTGAGGCGTAGACCACGGATTTACTGCATATATCACCAGCCTTCGGAGAGTTCTTGGCCTCTAATCTGTTGAGGACTTCAAAGATTCTTCTTGCGGTATCATAGCTTGGTTTGCTCCTGCCTGATTCAATCTGGTTTATTAGCGAGGTGCTTACACCAACTAAGGAGGCTAGCTTTCTCTGTGTTAAACCGAGTCTAAGCCTTATGCGGCGAATCTCCTCCAGCTTAGGAAACATCAACCTTCACTATCTATCGTTATAGCACGCTCTTTTAAACTTGTTCAGTAAGCTTTCACCGCTACCCTTTATATACTGTGATGCAAGTCAGGGGGTAGCGGAAGATCGGAGCCTAGAAAGGCTTAAATTAAGCCTTAAACCAACATAAGAAGAGAGAAAAGGGGTCGGAATCTCATATAGAGAATTGAAAGTCATGTATCGACCTTTCCACGACGCAGTTGCCCTAGCAGAATCTCATATAGAGAATTGAAAGCTCTAACTATGTGGTCTTTTACTAGACCCGCTTTCGAGGAATCTCATATAGAGAATTGAAAGTATCTTGCTCCGCTAAGGTTTCTATAACTGTAACTAGGTCGAATCTCATATAGAGAATTGAAAGTTCACTTAACGAAACCTTCTTCCTTACTACAATCTCTGGAATCTCATATAGAGAATTGAAAGCATCACTAACAGCTCCGATAGATTAAAGACAGTATTGTGAATCTCATATAGAGAATTGAAAGTAGAAGCCAAAGGATACAAGGTCCAGGGCGGCCCAATAGAATCTCATATAGAGAATTGAAAGTCGTATAGCCAGCCTTCACTCCACTCTTTCCAATCCACCGAATCTCATATAGAGAATTGAAAGTCGTATTCTTTAAACCCAGTCGACTTAACTCTACCGACTGAATCTCATATAGAGAATTGAAAGTTATGCTCCGCTTATGCTTCTTTTCTAGGTGGCTTCTTGAATCTCATATAGAGAATTGAAAGACATATGATTGGAATCCGCTTGACTTAACTACTACTTCAGGAATCTCATATAGAGAATTGAAAGAGATCTTTCTTTAACCCTCGCCCGCTCTCTCGCACCCTGGAATCTCATATAGAGAATTGAAAGTCTTTAACCTCTTTAGTGACAACCAAATCATCATCATACTGAATCTCATATAGAGAATTGAAAGTAGGAGGCTTAGGGAGCTTGGGTATGTTGCTCCGACTGGAATCTCATATAGAGAATTGAAAGCGGAGTTTAGGGAAGAGCTTAGGAGAACGGTTGGTGCGCTAGAATCTCATATAGAGAATTGAAAGGCACGTTAGAGGAGCTCTTCTAGCCAATATGTATCTTAACGCGAATCTCATATAGAGAATTGAAAGCTTATTTTTATATCATCTTCACCGGGTTTAGTTAAGGTGAATCTCATATAGAGAATTGAAAGTCAAAGAACGGCAAACTCTAGGAGGAGATCGAACATCAGAATCTCATATAGAGAATTGAAAGATTACTCACCACTCGGAGCTGCCGCTGGCAGCCTCACAGGGAATCTCATATAGAGAATTGAAAGTTTGCTGGCTTCGCATTGATAGTGCGTTCGATATTACGAATCTCATATAGAGAATTGAAAGTGGGTTTGGTTTACGCTTGCCGCTATGCATTCACATCTACGAATCTCATATAGAGAATTGAAAGATTTACCGTGACAACGCTAAAATCACTAAACATTTCGGGGAATCTCATATAGAGAATTGAAAGCCAACAAACCCTATATCCATGAGTTGCTTGATCCACCTGAATCTCATATAGAGAATTGAAAGAAAAGGTAACCAGCGAAGTAGCTGTAGTGATAGAGCCTAAGAATCTCATATAGAGAATTGAAAGCAGATTACATCATAAACCTCTGGTTGTGCAGTAGATTCTAGAATCTCATATAGAGAATTGAAAGCATACCCTACAGCTTGGCTGCGGTTGCTTTAGCGCTTGCGAATCTCATATAGAGAATTGAAAGAAATCCACTCAGCAACATCAGACAACCCCTTAACTATAGAATCTCATATAGAGAATTGAAAGTAAATATCCTCATCACTCGTCATATCAATCCCACGTCTGAATCTCATATAGAGAATTGAAAGAGGGAGGCATCGCAACCGCAGCATCGCACGTTCCGCTTGGAATCTCATATAGAGAATTGAAAGCTAAAACGGGGTTCTCAGTTACCTTAAGCGCTTCACCTGCGAATCTCATATAGAGAATTGAAAGTTATCTTCTCAACTTCTATTTCGCTGAGGCTGATTTTAAGAATCTCATATAGAGAATTGAAAGCAGAAGAGGATGCTGAGAACACATATCAGTTAAGTAGAGAATCTCATATAGAGAATTGAAAGTCTACCACACACTTTTTTGGCGATGATCTTTGAGCGCAGAATCTCATATAGAGAATTGAAAGCCTTTATCCTCTTTGCCATTCTCTTTAGGTATTTGAATCTCATTCAGAGATTTGGGAGTAGCGTGGCTTTATCCTCTTCATCATTCTTGAAAATCAACGAATCATCTATATGACGGTTTGAGCATTAATAATATAGTAACACGCACCCCATTATCCGCCAAGGGCATATTCAAAGATCCAAAGTTAATCTACTCTCCATTATCTTTAATATCTTTGAGTTATCTATCTGCTAATTGATGCTTGAGCGGGTGGTAATGCAGGTTGACCTCGACTACTTCTATGCCCAGTGTGAAGAGGTTAGAAACCCCGCGCTTAAAGAGAGACCTGTGGTTGTCTGCATCTACTCTGGGCGTGGAGCTGATAGTGGTGCTGTAACTACAGCTAACTATATTGCTAGGAGATATGGTGTGCGTTCAGGTATCCCTATCTTCAGAGCAAAGCATCTGCTCCGAGGCGCCGATGCGGTCTTCCTTAAAGCAGACCTAGACTACTATGACGAAGTCTCCAGAAGGATAATGAATATACTCAGAAGGTATGCTGACAAGTTCGAAGAGGTAAGTGTAGATGAAGCCTACCTCGATGTCACAGAGAGGGTGAAGGGAGATTACGAAGCAGCAAAAAAACTAGCACTGAACATAAAGAGCGAAATCAAACAAGCGGAAAACCTAACCTGCTCAATAGGCATAGGACCTAACAAAGTGATAGCAAAGATAGCCTCAGACCACCAGAAGCCAGACGGGCTTACAGTAATCAAACCTGACGAAGCAGCAGAGTTCATAGGCAAGATGAATGTAGATAAGCTCCCCGGAGTAGGTGCTAAAACCAAGAGCCTACTTGAAAATATTGGAGTAAAGACCATAGGAGACCTTGCCAAGCAAGACCCCCAGAAGCTTATCTCAATCTTTGGTATGAAGCTTGGAAACTACCTTTACAACGCCGCAAACGCTAGGGATGATGAGCCTGTGAAGGAGAGATTAGAACCCACCCAGTTCAGCAGAATCGTAACCCTAAAGCAGGATGCTAGGAGCATAAAAGAAGCTGAGAGGTATATAGAGGACCTCTGCCACGACCTTCACTCTAAGGTTTCTTCACAAGGCTACGCCTTCAAGAGCGTGGGTGTGGTTTGTGTAACCGACGCTCTATCAACATACTCACGGAGCGAAACATACGAGCATCCCCTCGATAGCTATGATAATCTAAAGTCCGCCGCTACAGCGCTTTTATCTAGGTTACTTGAAGAGGAGAAGATCAAAGTGAGGAGGTTTGGTGTTAGGGTCGCTGATCTTGTGAAGAAGAGTGGTCAGAAGACGCTATACGAATACCTAACATCTAAGGCTGAGTGATCTTTATCGCCTGAACGGGGCACTGAACTTCACAAGCCAAACAGAAGATGCAATCCTGCTCTCTCACAGGATCAGACTTATCAGTCCTATACTTATCACGCAACTCACCTTCCAGAGGCCACTCAAAGACGCTGACTGGGCAGACATCCATACATATACCATCTGCTATGCAGCACTCCCAGTCCACTGCAACTTGGCTGCCGTGTATCCCGAGCTTCGTACGGTAGGGTTTACCATCTTCATCCAACCTCTGCTTACCTTCTGCCCTCACCTTATGCCTCTTATGCTCGCCTGTGATAGGATATTCATTAACCTTCTTCAGAAACTCAGTATCTATAGGTTTAGGTTTAAAGTCAACTTCCGTTACCAACATACATCGAATAAGATAGTGGTTAGGGATGTGTAGATATTTTTCTCCTAAGCTGTTAGAGAAAATGTCTAAGTGATCTCTTCCGCGTAACAGCACACCATTTATTCCTAACACATTGTTAACCACCTTCTTTGATAAACGCTTATATTCTGTCATAAGGCTGGTCTGTCAAGGGAAGCTGGTGCAGAAAGAGAAGTATGATGTAATTGTAGTGGGGGCAAGCCCGGCTGGCATATTCACTGCGCTTGAGTTAACGAGAAAGTCAGATCTAAGCGTCCTCATAATCGACAAAGGCAAGGATATTTCTCAGCGCCAACATCAAGGCGAGTCTCTCATAAGCGGTTGGGGCGGAGCTGGAGCCTTCAGCGACGGCAAACTCAACTTCTCAACAAGCTCAGGAGGCTGGCTACGCGAATACGTCGGAGTCGAGCGGCTGAAACACCTAATGAATGAAGTGGATAAGATTTACCTTGAATTCGGAGCATCAAACCAAATATACGGATTAGATTTAGATGAGATAGGGCATATTGCGAGAAAGGCAGCATTTGCTGGATTGAAACTGCTACCATTCAGAATACGCCACCTAGGCTCAGACATGGCGCCTCTTATACTGCAAAGGATGAAAAAGGCTTTAGAAGAGAAGGTAGATATAAGGTTGGAGACTGAGGTTACAAAGATTCTGACCTCGAACGATGTTGTACATGGTGTTGAATTAAAGAATGGCGAAAAGATCTATGCTGAGCACGTTGTCGTAGCTGCTGGAAGGGCTGGTGCGAGCTGGCTTAGGCAAGAAGCGGCTAGACTTGGAATAAAGTTGATGGCAAACCCTGTAGACATAGGGGTGAGGGTTGAGGTTCCAGCTGCGATTATGCAGGAGATCACAGATGTCCTTTATGAGCCGAAGTTCCTCTTCTACTCCAAATCCTTTGACGATAGAGTAAGGACATTCTGCGTCTGCCCAAACGGCTTTGTGGTGCCCGAGTACACAGATGATCTGATCACAGTAAATGGGCACAGCTACCTAAATAAGAAGAGCGAGAACACGAACTTCGCTCTCCTTGTCAGCACCAAGTTCACAGAACCGTTCAACGACCCTATAGCCTACGGTAAATACATAGCTAAGTTGGCGAACCTCCTGGTAGGCGGGGTTATGGTTCAGAGGCTGGCAGATCTAGATGAAGGTAGGAGATCAACACCAGAGAGGCTAGCGAAGAGCATAGTTGAGCCAACGTATAAAGACGCCAAGCCGGGCGATCTAAGCTTTGTATTACCCGCAAGGTACCTTATAGGCATAAAGGAGATGCTTCAGGCGCTGGATAAAGTTACACCAGGAGTCTACAGCAAACACACCTTACTATATGGGGTTGAAGTCAAGTTCTACTCTTCAAGGCTTGAGCTGAGCAGCTGCCTAGAAACTAAGATAAAGAATCTCTTCGCAATTGGGGATGGTGCTGGCATTACACGCGGCTTGGTACAATCTTCTGCCTCAGGTCTCATAGCTGCAAGAGAGATCCTATCAAGAAAAGGTGTAGATGCCGAGAAGAGAGCGTAGGTATTTAAACCTCCTGCCCTAAGCTGGGCTAAGTGATGCCACAAGATACAGCCATTATGGAGACAGGCGAAGAATTAGTTTACTTAGCGTATAGAGCGAGGCGTAGAAACTCGAGGAAGGGCGAGAACGGTAGGGTTCTCGTAGTAGGAGGAAGCTACCTCTACCATGGGGCACCACTACTTTCAGCCTTAGGTGCATCCAAGGTAGGTGTGGATCTAGTCTATTTGGCTGTGCCGAATGTAATAGCCGCGCCAATCCGATCTTACTCACCCACCTTCATAGTCCTACCCCTACCAGATTCTAAGCTAACTACGGGCTGCGTAAACAAGCTTCTAAAATGGCTCCCTGAAGTAGACGCAGCAGTAGTAGGCCCAGGTTTAGGTAAGCAGAAGACCGAAGGTATGAAGAAGCTAGTGAGAGAGCTCGCCCTCAAAGGTGTAAGAGTTGTCTTAGATGCTGATGCTTTAAGAGCAGAAGTAACTCAAGAAGTATCTGGTAAGCCGAGTGTGCTCACACCACACCAAGGGGAATTCAAAAGAATCTTTAACAAAGATCTAGATGAAAAATTAGAAAGCAGAGCCTCAGCGCTAAAAGAGGCAGCCGCACAGGCCAAAACAACAATCCTCCTAAAGGGCGCAGTAGACATAATCTCAGACGGGTCTAGAATAGCATTCAACAAGACAGGCACACCAGCCATGACCGTAGGAGGCACAGGAGATGTTTTAGCAGGCTTAGTAGCAGCCTTCCTCGCTTTAGGCGCAGAGCCCTTCGCTGCCGCGGCAGCAGGCGCATATATCAACGGCTTAGCTGGTGAGTCTGCTGAAGAGGAGCTTGGGCTGCATATTTCAGCTGTTGATGTTGCTGAGAGGATACCTTATGTTCTAAAGCGCTTCGATCGAGTGAGTTGAATACGTTTGCCGACTTATGGGCTGGGTTCGTTTTGGCGTAAAGTAGAGGATGCGCTTGAAGATCTGATACCCGTCTATGACAAGATAAACAAGATAATATCGTTAGACCAGGACCTAAGACTTAGGCGCCTAGCTGTAGCTAAAGTGATTCGCGGCAAGGGCATAGTGGTGCTTGACGCTGGCTGTGGACCTGGCACGATGAGTAAATTAATCCTCCGCTCTACAAGCTGCGTCAAACAGATTGTGCTGCTTGATCCGCTTAAGGAGATGCTTAAGCAGTCGAAGCGTCAGTTAGATGCTAGTAGATGCGCATTTGTGCAGGCAGTATTCGAATATTTGCCTTTCCGAAGTAGCGTTTTTGATGCTGTTGTTAGCACGTTTGCGTTGAGAGATGCTTTTGATCTAAGTGTAGCTGTTACTGAACTGGGGCGCGTAGTGAAGGGGTTTGGTGGTGTAGTATTGATTCTTGATCTTGGTAAGCCGAATAGTAAGGTGCTTCAAGCTATTGTTGGGGTCTATTGGCGCATCTTAGTACCTCTTCTGGCTTCAGCCTGCATAGGTAAAGGAGGATTGGTCTATAGGCTTCTTTACTATACCTACGTAAAGCTACCAACTAACGCTCAGCTGAAGAAGATGCTTCAAGGATCGTTTACATACATTGATCTTGAGGAGAGGATGCTCGGCGGAGTAATTCTTATCCGTGCAACAAAGTAGACAGCCTTTTCTAGATACAATCTGACTTTTCATCTACTGTGAGACAGTTCTTTAAAATTTATATCTTTGGCTTCCGCATAGTAATGTTATGTCTAGCAGGACAGCCTCGGCTGCTGCGGTGATCTCAGCTGTAGCCTTAATTTTAGCGGCTGTGACCGGCTACCTAACCTTAACGAATATTCAGGAGCAGAAAGCTTCAGATCTTGGTGCTGAAGTAGGTTCTTTGCGGGATTCGCTAAATCAGTTGACGGCTAAGCTGCAAGGTATAGAGTCTGAGGTTCAAAGCTTATCACAAGACGCCTCGCAGTTATCAAGCCAAGTAAGTCAGCTAGCGAATACAAACACTAGGCTGCTAAGCCAAATAACTAATCTTAACCAAAGCATATCAGCCCAAGCTGTCGTAGAAATAATCTCAGCTCTAAATCAGTCTTTAACATCAAATCTAACCAAGTTGAATCAGAGCCTGACAACTCTGAAAGAAAGAGTTGATGAGAGTGATCTAAATATCTCCATCTTAAACTCGGCCTTGCAGACCATAAACTCAAGTTTGACATCATTGGAGAAAGAGTTCACTGCCTTAAGCCGACAGACACCTGGCAGAGTCTACGAGAATGTGTACAAATCGGTTGTGGTGATAAGAACATCACTTGGGCAAGGCTCAGGCTTTATATATGGAGATAACTTGGTTCTAACCAACTGGCATGTGGTAGAGGGGGTTAATGAGGCTGATGTTCAGTTTTACGATCAGACAAGAACCTCAGCTTCTGTTTTGGCAACAGACCCCTATTCAGATGTTGCTGTGTTGAAGATCAATAAAAAGCCAGCTGACGCCCTCCCGTTGACGCTTGCGAACTCCTCTGAGATATGGATAGGCGAAACTGTAGTGGCGATAGGTAACCCGCTCGGACTAACAGGAAGCCTCTCAGTAGGTGTAATAAGCCAAATCAACAGGCTCCTGAACCTAGATCCAATCATAGTGCCGGTCTTACAACTAGACATAACCATAGCGCCTGGAAGCTCCGGCGGTCCGCTTCTAAACCTAGATGGTGAGGTTGTAGGGATAACTAACGCAGGCACATCTGTAGGCTTTAGCTTCGCCATACCCTCGAACATGGTTAAGAGGGTATCTTCAGACCTGGTATCGAAAGGTTACTACCAGCACCCCTACTTCGGCTTCTCAGCATTAACACTAACGCCAGAAAACATCAGAGCATATAACATATTGGATATTGATCCGTTTCAAAACGGGCTTATGGTAACAAGGGTTCTACCTAACACACCTGCTGAAGCTGCTGGGCTAAGGGCTGCTACGCAAGTAAGAACGTCTACAGGCTTAGCGTATAAGCTAGGTGACATTATATTGGCAGTTGACGGAAAACGGACATACTCCTTTGAAGAGTGGTCTGCATATGTTTCTCAGAATATTTCACCTAACCAGAAGGTGGTTCTAACTATACTTAGAGAGGGAAAGACCGTGAGCCTAGAGATTATACCTACTGCTAGACCGCCTTACCAAGGTTGATCCAATCCTACAGCTTAAATACCTAGTCTGATAGACATCTTAGCCTAGAGGTCTAAGCGTTGCCACAAGCATACTGTGTGAAATGCAGAAAGAAGGTTGAAATAAAGAATCCTCAGCAGACTATCCTAAAGAACAAGAAACCTGCTGTTGTAGGCGTATGCCCAAACTGCGGTACTAAGGTGTTCCGGATAGGGAAGGCGTAGAAGGGGAGCTCCCCCCACCCCACCTTTTTCCATCATCAGAGATATAGTAAGAGCTTTAACTGATAAAATGGATGCTCTAGTAACCTATATTTCACCCTTCTTCACATCTTCTAAGATGACTTTTACAGCGTTATGCCCAGGTGCTCCACTGACTCCACCGCCTGGATGTGTAGAGGCGCTGCACATATAGAGTCCTTTGATTGGTGTGCGGTAGTTCGACCAGCCTGGGAAGGGGCGTAAGGCCATAGATTGGTCTAGGGATGCGCTGCCTATACAGGGGTCACCGAAGATTATGTTTGGAGCTATGTTTTGGATGTCTTCTGGTGAGTGAACCACTCTCTTCAGTATGATCTTATTGATGTTCGGCGCATATTCAGATATGACTTCTATGGCTCTATCCGCAAACTTCTCTTTTACATCACTCCACTTCCCTTTGGAGAGTACTGCTGGTGCTCTTACGAATGCCCATAAGGTATGTTTTCCTTGCGGTGTTCTTGATGGATCATAGAAGGTTGTGTTATCTATAGTTATAAAAGGACGCTTAGGCGGTATACCGTTGATACACTGATTGTACGCTTCCGAAATGTAGCGCATCGACGGCCCGATCTGCACTATCCCAGCTTTCCGCAAGGCAGCTGGCTTATAGTTTAACCAAGCGTCTAGAGCAGCGTGTACCATAACCTCTGTGACTCTGGCGTATCTGAAGCGCTCAACCTTCTTAACGAAACTTTGTTCAAGATGGTCCTTGCCCACTAAATTGAAGAATAATGCCTTAGGCTCTACATTAGAGATGACGCCACGCCTAGCTTCGATCTCTCGACCAGAGCTTAACCTAACACCTTTTGCAGCACCATCCTTCACTATTATCTGTGTAACCTCAGCATTCTTAGCTATTATGCCGCCGTGCGCTTGGAAGCATAGAGCTAAGGCATCAGCTAAGGTTTTAATCCCCCCTACAGGTATACCGCAACCCTTCTCTTGCAGAAGACCGTAGAAGATCAATATAATAGGCACGCTACCACTGTCTTCAGGAGCATAGGGAACGTGGTTGCAAGCCCATAAAGCCAGAAAGGCTTTGATCTCATCACTCTCAAAATTCTCATCAAGAAAGTCCTTAGCAGACATAAACATGAGTCTTATGAACTCTCGACCTTCTTCGCTCTCTTCAAGGAGTGTCATTAAAGTGCCAAGGGGTAGAGGTGGACCATAAAGCCCGCTGAGAAGTGTTTCTTTTCCGTTCAAATAGAATTTATAGAGACCCTCTAAAGCTTTCGCATCCTTCTTTGAGAAGTGTTCAACGGTCTTAAAGGTTTTCTTGGGATCTTTATAGATTATTATAGCAGAATCATCCTTAAAAGGGGTGCCAGCGACAGGCTCAGGGTTAAGCTCACGGTAGCCGTACTTCTCAAGCTCAAGATCTTCCTGAATAGGACCTGCCTTAAATATGTTGATAGAAGTTGCAAGCACATCGTGTTTGAAACCGGGTAGAGTAATTTCCTCGGTAATAGCGCCCCCTCCTACTATGCTCTTCTTCTCTAAAAGGATAGTTTTGAGACCAGCCTTAGCCAAGTAGCAGGCAGCTGTTAAACCATTTACGCCACCACCAACAACTATAAAGTCAAATAATGTTGTAGAAGCCATACCGTATATTACACCTAACGTATACCTATATTATTTTTGCGGAGAGTCTACCCAACCTCTACACTATCGGTTTTTCAGAAATAATTTCTTCGATTTTCAGGTGAGTTATGACACCCGCCTTGATCTTTCTCAAGACTTCTATAGCACCTTGCTTGAGTAGGAATTCGTTGTTGTTGCCGCATCTGTATGAGTAGGTGCATCTTGGGCAGCCTGTCTCCGATTCGCATCTACACCCCTCCACTATCTCTAACGCGCTTTTATGAGCCTCCTCAAATCTATCGTAGAGCGCTTTTGTAGCGCCGTTTCCTCCTACTGCACCATCGTAGATGTAGATGAACCCGGTTGCACCAATGCTTATGCCTCCCATGTCGTCTGCTGCACCTCCTGTTATCGGGTTGGTCGCTTCTATCATCAGATGTTCTGTAGCGTGGTAGCTGCTTATTAAGGCGTATTCTTTCTGCTCAACATATCTTTGTAGAGTCTGGTCTGGGGTTGGTGCCTGGAAGACTAGCCCCTTTGTGTTGAACCTGTAGGTTACTGGCTGCTCTAGTAGTGTTGGTCTACCCTTGGCTGTTGGGTTGTTGATGTCTACATTTACATACCCTATAACCTTCTTCTCTATCTCTAACTCAACCCGCTTAACCTCTACTCCGAAGACTCTTTTCGACTCGATTTCGCTTATTATGTGCGGCCATTCTTCCTTCAGAGGTCTTGTGAAGTAAGGGTAATGTGGAGGCAAGTGTTCAAGTTCAGCGTAGCTTCTAGCTCCATCCATCTTCAATGTCCTACTACGGTACCTTACACCAGCGTGCAGATAGACTGCTTCTGGGTGAAGCTCATCTAATGCTTGGGGTAAAGATCGTTCACCTATCCTTTTGCCGTTGAATATTATCGAAACAACCTCTCCGCTTCCCCTTACGTTATAGGCGGCTAAGATTCTTCTCGCTGCAAGACCAGGCTTAAGAGAATCTTTGAAAGCATGTAGCAGTCCCTTTGATATTAGAGCATCTACGATCTGTTTATACTCCCTAAACTCGCCTATCCTTATTGGTTTGTCTAACGCTGCTGCTAAGATCTGTTTCTCTGCAACCGTTGGGTTGAAGGGATCCGCGTAAGCCTGCTCGATGTTCTTGAAGTATTCTTCTGGATGGTTTCTATAGTATTGGCTTATAGGGTCGTTATCCCTAAGCAGTAGAAAGATCAGTGCCTCTTGCCCTCTTCTGCCAGCCCTACCAGCCCTCTGTATCAACCTATTCACAGGCACCAGATCTGAGACTACAGCGTCAACCGAGCCTATGTCTATTCCTAATTCTAGTGTTGGTGTTGCTGAGATGGCTTTAATTGTGCCTTTCCTGAAGCCTTCTTCAATCTTTCTACGCCACTCCTCGGGTAGACCAGCTCTATGCACAGCGATATCAACCCCCTCCCGCTTGGCGTAATAGGCGTTCAACTCCGCTCCTAGGTGTGAGCTTGAGAAGATCAGGGGCTTATACCCTGTTTTAAACAGCTTCTTAATAGTATCTATTACTAATGCTCTATGACTCCTTAAGGTTGGGAATAAGATGGTGAAGTGTAGTATACCATGCCTCCCCTCCTCTTCTTGAATCACTTTAAATCGCCTCCCAAAGAGGGTTTTACAGAACTCCGCTGGATTCGCTACGGTTGCTGAGGCAGCTATTATCTGTAGCCTACCTGTTAATCTCTCAAGCCTCTTCACTATAAAGTAGACGTTTGAGCCGAACGTACCTTTATAGACATGCACTTCATCTACCACCACTATCTTCACTGTCTGGAGAAGTCGGCTGAATGTTGTCCTATGCAGCATATGGTGGTGTATAGTGTCAAAGTTAGTCAACACTATATGTGGTGGCTCAAGAAGTATGCGCTCCTTATCTCTTCTAGGGGTATCTCCATCAAATACATCTACACAAACACCAAGAGATTCCGCTAGCATCGTTATCTTGTGGAGCTGATCGCGGGCAAGCGCTTTGGTTGGGTAGATAAATAGGGCTCTGATCTTAGGTGGCTCCACACGTAACCCACTTAGCTCTCGACTATCTGATGAGAGCATGCTTAAAATAGGTAAGGTGAAAGCCTCTGTCTTGCCGCTTCCCGTAGGCGCAACGATCACAACATCTTCGCCATTAAGTATATGCTTTATCGCATCTTCTTGAAACCTGTATAGATGCTCTATATTCATCTGCCTCAATGCGTTTACTAAAGGTTCTTGTAGGTTTAGAGTGGATATGACGCTACCAAGTTCCGGCTTGGCTTCCTCTATTATGCTGTACGCTACAACGTAGTCCTGTTTTGATCTTAGCGCATCGTACACAACAGAAGGTATGTGAACCCCCCTTGCTTCAGCTCTGCTTATGATAAGCCGGATCTCTTCTTTACTTCGGATGAAACCTTCTTCCTCTAATATCTCTTCAAGCGGTTTCTTTGCATCTATCTTGCCTGAGTCGTAGGTTAAGAGCATCTGCATATACTCTTCATCTTCGCTTCTACCCTTAGCTTGTACGTGGTTCAACCCGCATTTTGTGCAGTAGAACAGTGCTCTGCTATCGTAAGTTCTTTTCACCTCCAGTTTGTATCTGCATCTTGGGCAGCGATACTTCTGCACACCGACTTGATCCTTCTTGCGTCTAATAAAACCTTATTTGAATAGATCTTCTCTCAACGGCCTTATGAGATCCTTAGCCTTTCCAGATCTTTCCTCGTATTCGTATCCTCTTACAAGTGCAACTGGGCACCTCTTTGTCTTACCCATCACTAGCTCAGCAGCTGAAGCAAGCTCGTCAGCAACCGCTATCTCAGTAACCTTCAACTCCCTGCCATAGGTGTCGGGCTTGCCTCTATAATCTAAAATTGGATTGAGCCCATAGACGCCTATAGCGAATTGAACTTGACCCCTGCGCCAAGGTCTACCGTACGTGTCGGTTATTATGACAGGGGGCTTAACACCCGTCTTCTTCTCTATCTGCTTAGCTATTACTTCAGCAGAGCGGTCTGGATCTTCAGGTAGGAGGACTGCGTATCCTTCGGGCACGTTTGATTGGTCAATCCCAGAATTCGCGCAGATTATCCCGTGCTTGGTCCTTGTTATGATTATGCCTCTCTCAATCCTCAAAACCCTTCTGCTCTCCCTAAGAATCAACTCTGCTACTCTTGGGTCCTTGTTCAGACGCTTCGCTAATCTCTCAGCCTTCGATGTGGGTTTCACATCATTTAGTTTAATAAGCCTCCCTTCAGCCTTTGAGACGGCTTTAGAGGTGACTACCACTATATCGCCTTTCAATAAGGTGAGAGCGTTCTTAGGTAACGCTTCGGCTATAGCCTCACCTAACTTAACTCCTTTTGTGATTTCACCTATTTCAGTTATAGGGTAGATGGAGATTACCATCCACCTTTGCTCCTATCTGTAGGATAGGGTTTGCAGATCACTCATGGTCCTCAAACCAGGTTTAGTCTTTAGTAGCGGCCAGATGGCGTTCACCACAATAGCCGCTGTTGCCCTATCTCCTTGTATAGCTGGTTTAATGACCTGGTTCACCTCTGGAGTGCCCATGATATGTATGTGGTCATATTCTTCTTCCGCTCCTATGTAGGCTTTAAAGAATAGTGTTATGCGTGCTTCGCCATCTATGTATCCTCTTGCTGTCTGTTGCAGCCCAGCAACTCTACCTGCTGGTATGGTGTAGTAGGGGCTGCTTACTTGCTTTGATGCGATTATAGGTTTAGGTTGCTCAGCTTCTATCCTTTGGAGCTTCCAGTCTATAGCGTTTGAGATCATTGCTATAGATTCCTCGAGACCCACGTGCCCAGAGATTTCTTTCCCCGCGATCTTAGACTGGAACTCTTCTTCTGTTAGTGATGCTCCGATCTTTCTTTGGAACGCTTGCCTTCGGTGTGACGCATTAATAACACGCTCCACAACAATCTCTTCAACCTCTTGGCAGGTTGCTGTTAGAAGTGTGACGAGTGTGTCCATGAGGAAGCCTGGGTTTATTCCTGTGCCAAGTATGCGAACTCTGTTTTTCTTGGCTAGATGATTAAGGTTCTCCGCTAGAGCAGGGTGCTTATAGAATGGATAAGATAGCTCTTCACAGGTTGAGATTATGTTTGCTCCTTCCTTTATACAGTCTACTATCTGCTCGTAAACGTCTTGCAGGTAAGAGGAGGTTGCGTGCAGAACTAGATCTGGCTTTACTTCTTTGAGAGCCTTCCGGTAGTCTGGAGTAACCTTAATACCTGATTCTCTAGACCCTAAAACCGTTCCAAGATCTTCGCCAACGTGCTTCATTAGATCTGATGCGCCAACGATCTTTAGGCCTCTTTTCTTTGATGCAAGTTTAGCGACCTCTAACCCTATGGCGCCTAGACCGATCTGGAGAACCCTTATCTCTTTCAACCCACCTTAAGCCCGAATCACTCTGTATTTAGAGATATCTTTCTTCGATTCGAAAGGTTCATCTAAGTAAACTTGCTATCACATCACATGGGTTGGGATGCAGCTTAAAGTAGGTGATGTTCTGCCTAGGCTCTTACCTTGCTATAGGAGCGTAGACCTTAGATGTGCTGTCGGCTTTCAAGTAGATAGCTGGCTCAATCTGCATACCGTAATTAGATTTACACACCAGAATATATCTGAAGTTAAGAGACTCTACGCCAATTTGGCGCGAACTCTTCCAGTAGTTGAGACAACTAGGTTCAAGATAATATGCAAAGCGTTTCCGTTGAGCAAGTGGAACATTATAAAGGAGCAGATAAGCTTAGGCTACCTCACTTTAGACGACTTTAAGTTTAAGATCTCCTCTACTGATGTCGATGCACTACCTTGTCTGATAGCCAAGAATCCTCTGCACGTTATAAGTGAAGGGTGGAATGTTGCCGAAGCTGTTTCCAAGTATGCTACAGTATCGTTTGAGAAGTATGAATCTGAGCTGCTAAAGATGGGGTATCAAACAACATACAACGCTCTAAATAGTTGGCTGCATACCAAGCTCACTACACCCATCGCTTCTGAGATCGTTATGGCAGCTCCTGTGTACGCTAAGATTCTAAGAAGTGACTACCGAACAGAGAGGACTCTGAGAGTGATAGTGGAGAGAAGCGCATCTTTAGGCAATCTTAACTTGTTGGTTGAGGTAGTAAGACAGAATTCTGAGCAAGAGGGGCTTCAGGAAACAATCCAACTACATAGTACCATTCTTAGATCTGCTAAAAAGAGGGAGGCGGAGGTCTTTGACTTACGCGTACCCACTTCGCTGAGAGCTGACCGGATTAAGGTTTCTCTTGTAAGTAGTCAACCTACTCCTTTGACTTTGGATTGGGGTGATGTTATGGTGCAGAGCAAGCAGGCCTCTCCATCAACTAGAACCCTATTAGCGCTCTTTAACAGACTTAGAGATGTTGGTCATATACAGGATTACCTAGTTAAAAAAGGGGTGGTGCGTGTTGATGCGTTTTATAATGCTGTCACATGGATGCTATCGCTCTGCAGCTTGTGTGTCATCTATCTTGGAGATACCGTAAGGAAGAGAAGAGGGTATATGAGGCACATCGAAATCATAGGTTCGGATCAGCTATCTAATACCTTGATTTTAGGTGTAGGGGCTAGGAGCGAGGCTCAGATCGATAAATGCATTAATATGCTTGAGAAGATTAGAGATTCTTTATCTGATGATCTTGGATTGGAAACTCAAGTCACGCCTTTACTCTTCTTTAGGCATATAGCCCCAGAGGCAAGTAAAAAGATAGCTGCAAGCAGAGGGGTAATCCTCCTAGACAGCCTAGAGCTCAACAAGATCGCTGATTTGCTGAAGAGCGATAACATTAGGGAGGCCAGGCGTAGACTAGGGGTATACACAGCATCACGCAGCCTTACTTAACCAGCGCTCGTTTGTAGTAAAGTCTCTGCTTCCCAGATGTAGTATTATCTGGATCTTAGCTGGGTCGAAGATCCTTTTAAACAGACCTTGATTAACTCTCGCAGCAAGCACCTCACCTACGAATAGTGTATGGTCTCCTGTGCGAATGCTCTGAACCACTTTGCACTCTAAATGCGCTACACATTCTTGAATAGATGGCGCTTTAACCCTCAGAGATGGTATAGGCGTTAGATTCGTTTCCTTGAATTTATCGATGTCTCGCCCAGATCTTTCGCCACAGAATATTGTTTGTTTGATTAGATCTATAATTGGTATGTTAACCACAAATTCTCCAGACTTGGCTATAACTTCGTGGCTGTAGCGTTCCAGCCCCACTGAGATGCCCAAAAGTGGAGGATTATGTGAGAGGGGTGTGGACCAAGCTAAGGTTATGATGTTAGGTTTGCCGTCTAAAGCGCAGCTTACTAGCACGGTAGGCCTTGGATACATAAGGCGTAGCGCGAAGTTAAGAGGCACATCTTCCTTCAAATCAATCAATTATCATGCCTAAGATTAGTTGGATAAAAGAATTAATCTAAGAAAACCGAATAAAATGTTTTGAGCGCTAAAAGAGGAGTTCTAGAAGACGGAATATATCTTGAATCTACCTAAAGTGAATCTAACTTCTAACTTCACTTGCGTAGAAAGCTGATCTGTTAAGGAGATTGTTTAGAGCGGTGTGCGTGTGAAAGATCTTCTTGCTTTGGTTGAGCCCGAGTCGACAAGTAAATATGTGCTTTTCAAGGCAGGCGGGTTCAAAATTGATGGATATGCAAAACGCTACTAAAGGTGACCTTTCTTAGCGCATAACTACAAAGGTGAGATGCTCACATATGAACACGGCGCACTTCTAAGACTCATCTTGCCATAACAGCAGTGTTACGAAAGTGTGAAGTGGGTCAATGAAATAGAGGTGCTTAAGCAGCCTATTAAGGATACTGAGAGAGATTAGATCTATCAAGAATTCAAACCAAAAGGTGAAGCAAAAGTTAGCCATTACACTTAAATCTCTATCAAGACAGTAAGTGATAGAAGACCGAGAGAAGGATGGCGTTCATAAAGAGGCTTGAAATCAAAGGCTTCAAGTCCTTCGGCGAGAAGACCGTATCCTTGAAACTTGAACCTGGGCTTACAGCCATAACAGGTCCTAACGGGGGTGGTAAGAGTAACATAATAGACGCTATACTCTTCGCATTAGGCGAAAACAGCCCGAAGGCTCTTAGAGTCAATAAGCTATCCTCATTGATCTATGATAGCGGTGAAAATAAGCCGCCTTCTACTCGTGTTACAGTAATCTTTGATAACAGCGACAAATCCATACCCATCGACTCTGAAACAGTTAACATCACTAGGGAGATGGATCAAAAAGGTGAAAGCACCTACTATTTGAACAATAAAAAGACTACGAGGAATGTTGTTACAGAGATACTTGATCTAGCACTTATAACTCACGAGGGGTTCAACATCGTCCCCCAAGGTATGGTTATGCACATCTCGGAGATGCTACCAGATGAGAAAAGAAGGTTAATAGAGGATATTGCTGGCGTATCGCCCTTTGACGCAAAAAAAGCTGAGGCGCTCAAGCAGCTACAGGAAGCGGATATGAGACTTCAAGTAGCCATGGCTCGCATAGGCGAGATAGAGCATAGGGTGTATTCTCTTGAGGGAGAGAGGAATGATCAGCTCCGACTAAGACATCTTGAGGATGAGTTAAGGTGGGTGAAGGCGCTGATAGCCTCCAGAAATATAGCCTTAGCCAGAAAGAGGAGGGGAGAGGAGGAAGCGAAGGCTAGAGAGAACTCCGCTAGGCTGCAGGAGCTTAACAGTAGGCTGAATGAGCTTAGGGCTGAGATATCTAAGGTAGAGGAGGAGAAGAAGAACTTCCTAACCACTGTGGTTGACACATCAGGCGGAAGACTTGTTGAACTGCAATCTCAGATAGGTAAGCTCCTCTACGAAGAAGAGAGGATTAAGAGTGAAAAGTCAAAAGCAGCCCTCAGACTCCTTGAGTTAGAGGAGACTCTACCTAGATTAAAAGATGAGCATCAAGCACTCCTCACCGAAAAAGAGAACTTGGAGAAGCAGATCAAGGAGGATGATCAGAAACTAAGAGCGCTTGAAGCTGAGAAAGAGCAGATGGGGAAAAGAATACTTAATCTGCAAAAAGATAGAGAGAGGCTGCAGAGGACGATTCAAAACCTAAACGGTAGAATCGAAAGATTGAGAGGTGGGCAGAATAGGCTTTCAGCGCAATTAACCGAACTAAGAGCACAGATGGAGCTGGATAAGCAGAAGAAAAGTATGCTTGAAGAGAATCTGAAGAGCATAAGTGAGAGGTCAGCGAACTTCTTGGAATCGCTTAACAGCCTTGAGCAGAATCTAAACCAGATCCTTCAGTTTAAAGAAACCGAGGAGAGCGGCTTAACTCAGTTGAAAGAGGAAGCTGAGGTGCTGGAAAAGCGGAGGGAAGTCGTTGAAAATGAGATCGAGGCTGCGTTAGAGGTGTTGGAGAAGGCGAGCAAGAAGATTCTACAACTTGATACGCAACACTCAACCGTGGAGAAACTTGCGCCTGAGGAGGTTTCTGTTAATCTTTTGATTGAAGCGGCGAAGGATGGAGCGGTTGAAGGCATAGTAGGCAGGTTTGGGGATCTGATTTCATTTAAGGATGGGTATAAAGCAGCCGTCTTAGCTGCTGCCGGTGAATGGGTTGATGCGCTTATAGTGGCTGATGTTAAGGCTATGCTTAAAGCAGCTGAAGTAGCTAAGAGACTTAAGGTTAAGAGACTTAAACTTATACCTCTGGCTGAGGTTTCTGAGGCTGAAGCGGTAAAGCCTCCTGCACTAGAAGGGGTCTTAGGTGCGTTAGTGGAGTATGTGGATTGTGACGAGGGCTTTAAGGGGTTAGTTAACTTCATATTGGGAGACACTATGCTGACTGAATCACCTAAATACGCTTATCTGGCTTCACAACAAGGGCTGCGTGCCGTAACTACTCAAGGATTTGTCTTTGAACCTATGGGTAGGGGCTTCATAATAGGTTACTCAGATAGGCTTGAAGCGCTCTCTAGCATACTTAGAGACAAGTCGAGCAAAGAAGAGGTTACTAAAGCCCTACAAGCCTTAAGAGATATGATCAGAAGGCGAAAAGCAGATCTATCATCTTTTGATAAAGAGTTAGCTCGGCTTAAAGATGAGCAGACTAAAAAGAGGATTAGAGTTGAGCGAATAGAAGCTGAAGCTGCAGCCCTTTCAAAAGCGGTGGAGAGATACACCAAACTAGGGAACAAGGTGAAGAGGAAGATTAGAGCTGAGGAACAGAAGATTGAGGCGCTACAGAGGCGGGTAGATAGGAAACTCCATATCATAGAGAGAATAGAGTCTGCACTCAAGACAATAGAAGACCGAATAAAAGATACAACCTCAAAAATTCCTGTGGAAGAAGAGCGCGCAGCAGCTGAAGAAATAGTGTCAAAGCAGAAGATTATAGAAGACTTGGCTGCTCAGATCAGGGATCAACTAACGGCTTTAGCGAAGAAGAAGAGTGAATTAGAGTATAGGCTTACACCCAACATACAAGACCTAGAACAGAGGCTGAAAGATTACCACTCAGAATCGAAGAATCTGGCGTTGTTCATAAAATCTTCCGAGGAAAGACTGAACAGCATATCCCAAGAACTTCAAACTCTTAGAGATGAGGAAACCAAACTACTTCAGCAGTCGAAGCAAAGTAGGTCTCTGATAGAAGGCTACGAGAGTAGACTTAAGCACCTTAGATCTCAGGAGGATTCACTGCGCCGCTCTATTAGCGTAGTTGAAAAGGAGCTTCTGCTGAACAACAGAAACCTTGAGATGCTCGCTGACGCTGAGAATAGGTATCTTAGCGAACTCTCGATCTACGGCTACACCGACCCCTTAGAATACTTTGAAGGGGTGGATGAGTTGATGAAGATTTTAAGCGAAGAATACAATGAGCTCAGGATGCAGGTTAATCTTTTAGCAGATACTCAATATAAAGAGACCTACATTGGTTATAAGAACCTTTCGGTGCGAAGAAACCAGCTAGAAGTTGAGAGAGAGAAGATTGTTGAGTTCATCGATAAAGTTGAGGCTGAGAAGAGGAAGGTCTTTATGAACACCTTTGAAAAAATAGATCGAGAGCTACGCGTAGTCTTCTCAAAGATCACAGGCGGTTCAGCTTGGCTTGAACTCGAAAACCCCGATGATATATTTGGCAGCGGTGTCTTTTTGATGACACAATTTCCAAGTAAACTACCTAGGGAGTCGAGCTCTGTTAGTGGGGGTGAGAAGACCGTTGCAGCGGTTTCGTTTATACTTGCGATACAAGCGGTCTACCCGTCACCCTTCTACCTGTTTGACGAAATCGATGCTCACTTGGATGCGGTTAACGCTGAGAAGGTTGCGGCGCTGTTGAAGGAGAGGGCGGAGAAGGCTCAGATAATAGCTATCTCACTAAGAGATACATTCATAGCAAATGCTAACACGGTATACGGGGTATACATGGTTAAAGGTTTATCAAATGTGGTGAAGTATAAGCCCAGCATAGAGGTGACAGCAAGAAGGCTTGAGTAAAGAAGTAATAGCCAAAGAGCCACTGAACATACTTGTCAACCCAGATCTTATAAGAAAGCAGAGACCTTGGAAGATCGATATAGCCTACCTCTTGAACCTTTTTCTTAACTTCATAGCTAAGCTTGAGAGTCTAGATCTTAGGCTCTGCGGTTCAGCAGCCTTATCCTCAGCACTAATTTACCGCCTAAAGGTTGAAGCACTTTTCCTCACCGAAAAGATGAGTGAAGAAAAGAGACCGATCGATATAGGTGAGATCCCCTTCATACTATCTATGCCCATAAGATATGAACTACATACAACATCAGTTGAGGATCTGATAGCAGCTCTACAAAGGCTAGTAGAAGAGATAACAACTCGAACCGAAGCCGAGCGACCTAGACTTGTAAGTAGAGAACCATCAGTTGAGATCGATCAATTCATAAACAGGCTTAGAGAAAGTCTAGAGCCATTCAAAGCTTCCCTTCTTGGGATGCTAAAAAAAGGTTCTATCCTTTTCTCAACCCTAGTTAAAGATAAGAGTGTAGTTGATGCCGCGAGGATGTTCATCTTCTTACTCTTCCTAGCTTCTGACGGCATAATCTTTTTAGAGCAACACGAAGAAGACTTGTTAATTACTGGTGCTGCTGGGTTTGTCTGACGAAGTCGAAGCTAAGGCTAGAATCGAAGCAGCGCTTTATATTTCAGGCAGACCTTTAACTGCTGAGGAGCTCGCTAAAGCCGCTGGATTCACCTCGAAGAGGAAAGCTATTACCATAGCGCGCTCACTTATGCAGCTTTACAACTTACCAGAGCACGCTGTACAGATAGTTGAATACTCCGGCAACAGATTTGCAATGCAGCTTAAGCCTCAACACGCCAAGATCGCTAAGCGCTTCTCTATGAAACCTCTTTTATCGCAGTCAACACTTAAGACGCTTTCATACATTGCGTTCTACCAGCCGATTACATCACAGGATCTTGCTGAGAAGCGTGGACCACAAGTCTATCAGCACATAAAGCAGCTTGAGCAGATGGGGTTTATAGAGGGAGAACCATCAGGGAAGACAAAGGTTTACCGAACCACACCAACCTTCTCAGAATACTTTGGTCTAAGCTCAGATGTGGAGCAGCTTAAGAAAGAGCTCCAAGCGAAGGCTATGAAGCTGATCTAGCAAGAACCTTTTGGTAGGTATATTTCAGCTGATTACTGTAGGGTGCGTTCTTTTAGCTGTTTCTTACTTGTTTGGTAGAAGAGGAAACCTTACGAAATGTCAGACTGGGGAAGGGTTTTACTATGTTGCATTTTTGTTTCAGTATGGGATGATAATAGATTCGTTAAGGTATCGTCAAGCTTGTAAAGGTGCGTGAGAGTTCCTAGTCTCCGCACCACTACCTAACGTAGGCTTACTTTAAACTACTTTGGAAAGCAGGTGTTCCACAGCCTCTCTTCTAAATCTTGCAAGCTCCAAAAGCGGATTCAGCAGACCTTTCTTTGACATATCAAGTATTTCGAATGATACCACCACACCCTCATTATCATATCCTAAGATGACGTCGTTGTCAAGTAGCTCCTCATTCGCTAAAGCATTCTTTCCCTAACCTTGAGGACAAGAACATCAGCTTCAGGATCGTATCTAACGATCAGAGCCGCCTCCCAGACCCTTTTCTTCTACGAGAGTAGCTTCTGCCTTAATAAAAATCCTCTAGTAGACAAAACGCTCAAATCAGGCACAAAGCAGGAGAACCCTACAACCTTTTATATCTTTAATTAGGACAGTGGTATCTGCTGTGACAAGGATATGGTGAGGTCAGTAGAAAATCTACTTAAGAAGAAGATTACTGGAGGTAGGAGAAAAGCGCTGCGTTCAAGAAGAGCGTATGAACGGGACAGATACCCTGTTGAAACCACAGTAGGCGAAGGAGAAGTTGTGATCCGCAGAGTCAGGGGAGGGAATATTAAAGTGGCTTTGGCGAGATCGCAGTATGCCAATGTTTTAGATGAGTCAAATAAGGTTGTGCGTGTGAAGATACTTGGCGTAGCTAAGAATCCTGCCAACAAAGAATATGAGCGTAGACAGGTGATAACCAAGGGAGCGTTGATAAAGACTGAATTAGGGTTGGCTAGGGTTACATCTAGGCCTGGCCAAAATGGTGTAGTGAACGCTGTGCTTGTGAAAAGTTGAAGGATTACGATCACCTGATAATTTGGCTGGATTATTTTAACTCAACCCTATCTAGGGCTGAGGGTAGGAGGATACCTTTAGATAAAGCGGTGAAGTCGCCTACTTTAGATGAACTCTGTCAAGCAGCTTCTCAACTAGGCTACACACCTAAGCCGTTTCAAGCCCGCCACCCGAAGAGAAGTCACATCCAGTCTGGCTATGTGGCGATAGAGAAGAAGATGAGTAAGACAAAGGTGATCTATGAATTAGCTGAGGCTCTTCGTAAGATAAAAGGTGGGCAGCAACCTAAACCAAGCAAATAATGCAATTGAGGCTGATAAAGGATTTGTCAGGGGTTGGTGTGATTGAAGTTAAAGAAGGCGATACCATAATCTTAGCACCTAAGTTAAGCATATTTAACATGGTCCCTCCAAGATCACCAGCCTTCTACAACCCCGCTGCGAAGCTAAATAGAGATGTTTCTCTGAAGATCTACAGCGCATACGCCAATCTAAAGCATTCAGATCTAATCTTTGCTGACACACTCTCAGGGGTGGGTGCAAGGGGGCTTAGAGTGGCTAAGGAATGCTCTGGGATCGGTGGGGTATATTTGAATGATTTGAACCCTAAGGCTATAGAGCTTGCTAAACAGGCAGCTGTGTTAAACGACATAGTTGATAGATGCGTCCTTTCGACTAAAGATGCGCTTCTCTTTTTGGCTGAGCATTCAACCCCAGAAAGTCGATTCGATATTGTGGATGTAGATCCCTTTGGTTCTCCCCTACCTTATCTACCGGCTTCTATAAGGGCGGTTAAGCGCGGTGGATTGGTATCCTTAACAGCAACCGATACAGCCGTTTTGTGCGGTGTATACCCTAGGATAGCTCTGAGACGATACGGTGGGTTATCTATGAGATGTGAATACGGCAACGAAGTTGGTGCTAGACTCCTATTAGGCGCCGCTACGAAACAAGCTATAAGCATAAATTTAAGTATAGACCCAGTCTTTGCACACGCAAGCAGACACTACATAAGAGTCTACTTTACGCTGGAAAGCAGCGCCTCTAAAGCGGATGAGAACTTGAAGAAGATAGGTCACATAAACCACTGTAGTGGATGCGGCTACAGAGAAAGCGGCGAGCAGAAGAGCCTCTGCCCAAGATGTAGAGCGAAGATGTCAAGTGCTGGTCCTCTTTGGTTAGGTGGTCTACATTCGAAAAGCATTCTTGATTCCGCTTTAAGGTTCAAACCGAACCATCTTAGGCCTGCGGATAAGATCGTCACTTTAGCCTTAGATGAATATGATCTTCCACCAACTTACTACATTGTGGATAAAGTGGCTGAGCGGTTGAATGTTGCAACGCCCTCTACTAAAGATATTATAAGCTTTCTTAAGGCCAAAGGGTTTAGAGCTGCCAGAACCATATTTAACCCTAAAGGCGTGAGAACAGATGCTCAGATAAAGGATGTTGAAGAAGCTGTGTTAGGTTTGAAGTAGGTCTTGCTCAGGCTTGTAGCCTTTGCATATAAAGTAGAGTTCGCTGCTCTGCCCTCTGCTGGCTGATGGCTTGGTTATATCTATCTTCTCGAAGATCTTCTTCAGCTGAGATCTCACAGTCTGGAGCTCTTCTCCATCAAAGACCTTTAGCACCGCCGAGCCAGAAGGTTTTAGCAGATGGGGCATCAGTGAAATTACCCTTCTAGTCAACTCGATCTGCCTACTATGGTCAAGATCCCAGATGCCGGATACATTAGGTGAGAGATCAGAGAGCATAACATCAACTTGGCTCTCTGTATAGGCTTTAATAGCCTCAACAAGATCATCGCTGAACACATCCATCCTTAAAGTTATGACGTTCTTAGCCATAGGATGTATGCTTTTCAGGTCTACACCTACAACAAGCCCTTCAGCGCCTACTCGTTCAGAAGCCACTTGGAGCCAGCCGCCAGGTGCAGACCCTAGGTCCAAGACTTTATCACCTTCTTGAAGGATGTGGTAACGCTCATCTATCTGCATGAGCTTAAAGGCCGCTCGGCTTCTATATCCTTGGGCTGCTGCTAGGCGTCTATATAGGTCTCTTCTGGCTTCTCTTAACTTCAATATTTAATAAACCCCTTTCTACTGGTTTGCAGCGCCGCTTTGAGAATTTGCTGCATATTCTTGCCTAACCCAATCCACAAGTTTATTGCAGATGTAGGGTGTGATTACACCATCAGGTGCGCACTTGCTTTCTGATTCGCAGGTTATACAAGGTGCTTGCTCTATCGATTTTATCTGAATCGGTAGGCGTAATGGTGTGAGTTTATATGTCCATCGCCCGTTGTCGAGAACACGCTCCCTCTTCACAAGCCCTCTTTTCTCAAGTCTTATCGCCAGCCTCGAACCATCTCTGCTGGTTAGGTTAAGTTTCTTCCATAGTTCACTCTGAAGAACTCCTTCTTTACCGTGTTCCACCACTAGCTTGTATACTCTGGAAGTGAGGTCAAGCACCTTTTCTTCTTTACCATCTGTTTGCTGCTGCATAGCACACCCCATTTTATCTTGTTATTTTAACTTAGGTGAGTAGCTTTATATCAACTTTTTTCTGCTAATTTCGTTCACAGCACCCAAAGTCTCAAGAATGTCTTCTCTCAAGATGCCTCGGTGCGTAACCATTCGGACCACATTACCTCTTACCGTAAGAGCTTTGACACCATAATTTGAAAGCGCTTGGATAAATTCGCTGCCTGTTAACCCCAGATCTGTGACATCAAATATAACTATGTTGGTTTGAACTCTTCTGAGGTCTATCTTTATGCCATCTATCTTCGCTAAACCCTCCGCTAGTAGTCGTGCGTTAGCATGATCCTCTCTAAGCCTATCAACCATCTTCTCAAGCGCAATCAAGCCCGCAGCAGCTATAATACCAGCCTGCCTCATCCCCCCACCCAACATTTTACGCATCCTATGAGCCTTTTCTATGAATGAGCTAGAGCCTACTACTAGCGAACCTATGGGTGCACTAAGACCCTTAGATAAACAGAACATAACCGAATCTACTGGGGCAACAAGCTCCTTAACATCCACATCAAGTGCTATAGCTGCATTAAATATGCGTGCGCCATCAAGATGCACGTTAAGCCCGTGTTTAGCAGCAACATTGTGTAGCTTGCGAGTTTGTGAAGGGGTTATGCAAGTGCCTCCGGCTAAATTATGTGTATTCTCCAAGCATAAGAGGGTTGTTTTGGGGAAGTGAAGGTCAGGGGGGCGAATAGCTTCCTCAACAGCTTCAGGTGCTAGCACACCCATCTCGCCTTTAACGAGCCTTGGCAGAACACCTGCTATAGCAGATAATCCCCCCAGTTCATAATGATAGATGTGCGCATCAGCCTCTAGAATGACTTCATCACCACGTTTTGTATGGGAAAGTATCGAAACTAGGTTTCCTTGTGTTCCGCTAGTGACAAGCAAAGCATCTTCTTTACCTATCTTCTTAGCCGCTAGAGCTTCCAGCTCGTTGACTGTAGGATCTTCTCCAAATACATCATCACCTAGTGCAGCACTTTTGATGGCTTCAAGCATCTCCTCGGTAGGGAGAGTTACTGTATCACTTCTTAGATCAATAATCCTCTTTACCAAACCAGATTTACGACCCGATTTTAGGCTACATCCTTTAAGGGTTTAAGCTTCTGCCTAATCACGAAATTCTCCAGTATCTCTCGGTATCTGTGCCTCACTGTGACATCGGTTATGTCAGCTACCGCAGCTACTTCACGCTGAGGTATATTTTCGCTATTCATCACGGAAGCTATGTAAATGTATGCCGCCGCTAAACCGCTCGGCGACTTACCATCTTGGAGAGTCGCGGCTTTAGTCTCCTTATACAACTGCAGTGCTATTCGCTCAGTCTTAGCGCTTAACTTCATAATATTTACAAGCCTTGCGATCTGCTTTTCAACCGTAGGTAGAGGAGGGTGCTCGACCGAAGCTTCTGACGCGATCAGCCTATAGTATTTATTCACCGCTTTCGCATCAACTCCAGCTGCTTCAGAAACTTCTTTGACACTTCTTTCCGCACCGTGAACCTTTGCTGAATAGTAGACGATTGACGCGGTTACCTTCGCCAGACACTTGCTCTTGACGACCCCCTTCTTTAGCAGGTGGCGATATATTTGGGAAGCTGTTTCAGAAACTACGACAGGTAATCTTAGGTTATCACATAGATCATTAATCTTGGATAACGCATGCACCAAGTTTCTTGCTGTTGGTGTAGATGTTCTTAGACGCTTCTGCCAGATTCTAAGTGACTCGTGCATAAGATTATAGTCTTTGATGTTATCAATTTCGCTGCCTAACCCCCAATCGTGGTATCTTGGCGTGATAGGCGAACCAACTCTAACCTTCTTCTCTTTCTCTTCATAATCTATAGCCTTCCACTCAGGACCTAAATCCACTAGGCGCTCATCCAAGACAAAACCGCAGACAGAGCAGAAGGCTTCACCACGCTCTAAATCTAAATCGATTGATGCTGGGTTACTTAGATCCCTGCCGCAGACGGGGCACCTCAACTAATAGTCCCCTATAAGAAAAAATGGTGGGGGTTTTAAGTGTTATGTTATGATGGGTTTAATGTGGTTGCTTGGTTGCTTCGTGTTTGTTTGTGTGGATATGAGACCTTTTTGGCTTGCTTTGCTCGCCTAGGATCGCTGCTGGTGCTGGGAAGATCGGTGGTAGTTGTTGCCCATTTCTGTGTTTAGGAGGGCGTAGTAGGCTATCTCTGCGGATGTCGGAATTAAGCTAAATATTTTATTGTTTGGTATGCTGCGTCTATTGGTGCTGTGAGTTGAGGGTCGGGCTTGAGTTTTCAAGCGGAATATCTCTGCTCGACAAAGAGATCGAGAAGTTAAAGGGGAAGACGCTCCAGGAGATCATAAGATTAGGGCTTGAGGAGGAGTATAGGAGGCTACTGAAGACGCTCTACGCCCCACCGCCGGAGGGTTTAGGGTGGAGTTACAAGATGATCGAAAGAGCTTTGGATGTCTCTGACGCGTGGGATCAACTAAGCGGCTTAAACATAATCAAGGAGACGAGGCGCAAACCCCTACTCCATGTCCCACGCTACGGCACGTTAGGTGACAGATTCGCAGTCTACGAAGCCAATATTGCAGGTACCTGGGTGCGTGTGTATCAGATCAAGCCGTTTTCTGAGTTAGCGTACATCATAGGCTTCGGCTTAGCAGACGGCTCAGTAGATAATAGATATAGTGGGGATCGGAGGATTGGCTCCTCTCTCCGCCTCTACCAAGCTTTGGAGACTGAGTTGGAGGAGACGCTTAGGAGGGAAGCCGTGACGGTTGTGGAGGAGTTCAATAGGCAGCACAAGGAGCTGCTGAAGGAAACCTACACTTCAGAGACCACGCCCATTATGACAGTATACTTGAAAAGAGACCCCAAATATCCAAAGAGGTTTGCGAGGGCGCCACGTGAAGAAGCAGAATACTTCTACCACAGCGTTAATATCACGCCGATAGCTAGGCTCATCGTCGACTTCGGCGGCGAAATCAGATTCGACACACTTACATACCTCGCCAAAGACCTCGATCTACTAGGTGAACTCCTCGCAGGCTTATGGGACGGAGACGGCAGAGTGAGGGCAAAAGACACTCACACAGACTTCTCACAGTCGGCCAGAAATAGGCTTCTAGTAAGATTCGTAGCAAACGAGCTGCTTAAACACGGCATACCTATCTCGACAACAGAAGAGGTGGTCGACATATATTGTGTGGACTCATTCATGGTCAAGAAGATCAAAGAGAAACAACCAATCGTGCGTGTGCTGAAAGAGGGTTGGCGGAAGTGGTTTGAGTTGGTTGGCAGAAGGCTACAGCATCCAGAGAAAGTGGAAGCAGCTAAAGAGATTGCGAGGAGAGCGCTTTAGTCTCGGCGTCTAATGTGGTTAGTTGCTGTGTTGCTGCTCGGCTTGCTAGGTGTATACTTCTTGCCCCTCCAGCTTCTTAACCCTATCGGTTAACGGAATACAAGAGAGGTAGGGCTCTTTAACCCTTCCGAAGACTTCCACCACCTTCGCAATCTTTTTCCCTTTTGTGTCGTAGAGTATCGTGCCAACTTTAATGTTTATGACGCTTGCCTTAACTATCAACCTACCGCTCTTAGCGAGGTGCAGAACTACACCTACCTTCTGGATCAAGAGTGAAGCCCTATTCTACTGATATACGTAGAAACCCCTCTTACTCTTTCTGCCAAGCCTACCTGCAGCCACCATCTTGCGAAGTATGTGAATGGGTTTAGGCATCGTATTCCCACCCTGCATACTTTTGATGCTCTGATCCATGTGGTAGAGCACATCTATCCCTATCAAATCAGCAAGCTCAAACGGACCCATAGGCATACCAGCACCACTCTTCATCGCCAGATCGATATCTTTCATAGAAGCCACACCCTCCTCATACAAAGCGAAGGCTTCGTTAAGCATAGCCATAAGCACACGATTCACGAGAAATCCCGGTATATCTTTAACGACTATAGGCTGCATATTAGATCTATGATTCTTTATAGATGCGCAGAATTTCATCACAGCATCAACGGTTCCTTGACTCGTTTCTAACCCTGGGATTACTTCTATTAGAGGTAGTAGAGTCGGTGGGTTAAAGAAGTGTATACCTATAACCCTGTCTGATCTCTTGGTTGCTGATGCTATCTCACTTATCATTATTGTAGAGGTGTTGGACGCTAATATGGCGTGACTCGGCGCGGCTTCGTCAAGCTTCTTGAATATTTCTTTCTTAACATCCAGCTCCTCAACGACAGATTCTATAACCAAATCCACGTCGCGGAAGTCATCTAGGCTAAGAGTTGGGTGTATGCGTTGATAGATCTGATCTATAGCAAGATCATCAAACTGCGGCTTCATCTTCTCCCTGATCATCGCCTTCTGATCTTCCGTAAGTTGTATTCCTAATGACTGCTCAGCTCTCTTTATCTCCTTCTCCGCTCTGGATTTATGGTATGCAAGTAGATCGTTCAGGATCTTTTTTATGTCTGAAAGTGCCCTCTGTTTTGATTCTTCTGTTCTATGCCTAGTCCTCACTTCAAAGCCATTTAACGCCATAATCTCGGCTATCTGAGCTCCCATAACTCCTGCTCCAACTACACCAACCTTCTTAATAGCCAAAGACATATTGACCACACCCCTAACACAACAAGCCTGCTAAAGATGTTTACGGTCTCTCGATGACCATAGCCATACCTTGCCCCCCACCTATGCACATAGTCACCAGACCGCGTCTCAGACCTCTCCGCTCCATCTCATGCAGTAGAGTAACTACTAGCCTAGTTCCGGTCGCACCTATTGGATGACCTAAGGCGATACCACTACCATGAGGGTTGGTCTTGTCAAGATCGAAGTTGAGTTCCCTTATGCAGGCTATAGTCTGCGCAGCAAATGCTTCATTTAACTCTATCACATCAAGATCCTTAACATCAAGCCCAGCTTTAAGCAAAGCCTTCTTGACAGCAGGTATAGGTCCTAAGCCCATGTAGGCTGGGTCTACACCACCAGAAGCGTAAGATCTTATGACACCTAAGATCTTTTGACCTAGCTCCTCAGCCTTCTCCCTCCTCATCAGCACCACAGCAGCGGCTGCATCGTTTATGCCAGATGCGTTGCCAGCAGTTACCGTGCCACCCTTCTTGAATACTGGTGGCAGTGCGGCCATCTTCTCTAGGCTTGTCTCCATAGGGCGCTCGTCGGTGTCGAATATGATCGGTGGACCCTTCTTTTGAGGGATTTCTATTGGTACGATTTCTTTCTTAAATAACCCTTCCTTTATAGCTGCCCTTGCCCTCTGATGACTCAGAAAGCCTATCTTATCCTGCTCTTCTCTACTTATGCCATATCTTTCAGCGATGTTCTCAGCGGTGTAACCCATATGGTATCCGTAGAAGATCTCCCAGAGCCCATCGTAGACCATGAGGTCTAGGATCTGCCCGTAGGCGTTTACATCCATTCTATACCCCCATCTAGCCTTAGGTAGGGCGTAGGGGGCATTACTCATGCTTTCAAACCCTCCTGCCACGACTACATCAGCTTCACCAGCAGCGATCTCTTGAGCGGCTAATGCTATCGATTTTAAACCGGAAGCGCAGACCTTATTCACAGTAAACGCAGGTGTTTCTTTGGGAATTCCTGCGTAGATCATAGCTTGCCTCGCCGGATTCTGACCCTGGCCTGCCTGGAGCACATTACCCATAATAACCTCGTCAATCTGAACAGATACGCTGTCTTCGCTCCACTGATAATACTGCTTTTCAAGACCGGTCAGTCCAACGCCTTTGAAGACGCTGGGAGAGAAGGCTTGAAGGCTTTCACTTACTACTGGCTTTAGATTAGCCCTCTTTAATGCTTCGTAAATAACTATCGCACCTGACCGGCTTAATGGTACATCCTTTAATGATCCCCCAAAGTTTCCTATGGCTGTTCGCACAGCGCTGGTAATAACCACGTCAACCAAATCATCCACCAAAGTCGGCTATACAGATGGTCTATAAAAGTCGAACTGAAAGGGCTTTATGTAAAGCCTTAAATCTGTTGAAGTTCGGACTCAAATAGCCTTGTATGATTTAATTATACGTGACGGGATAATTGTAGACGGCTCTGGTAATCCTTGGTTTAAAGCAGACCTAGCCATAGAAGATGGGCGAATAGCCGCTATAAGCAGATCCATAACATCAGAAGCTGAGAGGGTTATAGACGCCAAGAAACTTATAGTCGCACCAGGCTTCATAGATATCCACTCCCACTCAGATCTGTGTTTGATATTTGATGGGGGTGCTCAAAGCAAGATTAGACAGGGTGTAACTACAGAAGTTGTTGGGAACTGCAGTATGTCGGCAGCTCCGCTTTCAAGAGAGCAGAAGGCTGAGATTAAAAGGCAATCGTCTTTTCTCTTACCTCCAGGCGCAGAGGTTGATCTAACGTGGAGTAGTGTAGCAGAATATTTGGAGACTTTAGAGAGAAGGGGTGTGAGTGTGAACGTAGCAGCTCTAGTTGGGCATGGTAACCTTAGGATATGGAGCATGGGGTATAGTGACGCTAAACCAACTGGAGGTCAGATGCGGGAGATGAGAGAGTTGCTTGAGCAGTCAATAAAGGAAGGTGCATTTGGCTTTTCAACAGGTCTTGTGTATACTCCAAGTGGTTATGCTTCTGTAGAGGAGTTGATTGAGTTGGCGAAGGTAGCTGCCAAATTGTGCGGCATACATACGTCGCATATTAGAAATGAGGGGGCTAGTGTATTTGATGCTGTTAAAGAGATTATTGAGATATCTAAGGCAAGCGGTGTTTCTGCAGAGATTTCGCATATAAAGTCTCAACCTCCGGAGTTCTGGGGGCATATTCCCGGTATACTTGGGCTGATAGAAGGTGCACGGAGATCTGGTATTGATGTAACTTGCGATGCCTATCCTTACACTGCCGGAAGCACATACCTGAACGCTGTTGTTTTACCTCTTTGGGTTATGGAAGGAGGTGCTAAGATGCTTGTTGAGAGGCTTAAAGACAGCAACCTTAGAGCTAGGATAAAGAGGGAGTCTCTTGAAAGACGTTACTATCGAAGAGAAGACTGCGATAGAATACTCATATCTGCATCAAACCGCTTCAAAGAATACGAGGGTTTGAGCGTGGGAGAGATATCTAGAAGGAGAAGAGAAGATCCGGTGGACTTTATGCTAGACCTTTTAGAGGAGGATCCATCAGTGCACGTTATCTTAGATTTCATGGATGAGAATGAAGTCAAATATGCCTTAAGGCACCCTTTAACGATGATAGGCTCAGATGGTTACGCACTGAATACAGAAGGACCTTTAAGTGAGGGAAAGCCGCATCCCAGAAGCTACGGGACATTCCCTAGAGTGCTCCGTAAGTATGTAAGAGAAGAAGCTTTAATACGGTTAGAGGAAGGCATAAGGAAGATGACTTCATATCCCGCTCAAAGACTTGGGTTAAGAGATAGAGGTAGGGTATCAGTAGGCTTCTGGGCTGACCTCACCTTATTCAGCTTGGAGCAGATCAAGGATGAAGCCACATACATTAACCCACATAGATACCCTTCTGGTATAGAGTATGTGCTGGTTAACGGTGTGCCTGTAATCGAAGAAGGAGAGCACACAGGTGCTAAACCAGGCAGAGCTCTTAGACATAACCCATAAAAAATTACTACACCTTCCTATCTTAAGTTCTTTTCTCTACTCCACAGAACTCCACTGCTTGAGCGCTTCGTTTATGATCTGGCTGAAAGAAGGTATCTTATCACCTTTCCCATTCGCTTCTTTAACTCTCTTGCGCCAGATCTCCTCCAGCACTTCTGCAACATCGCTGCCTACGCTGAAAGGACCTATCTTGCTCTTAGTGGGGGTCGTGCTCCCTACATCCCCTTAGGCTAACGTTATCTTTCCAATAGCTAACTGATCTACGGTAGCATAGTTCCACCTTGCGGCCGCAGGCACATGAACGAGATCATTGATGGCATCATCAAACTCCTCAATAAAGCGGTCTGGTATGTTAGAGACCTCCAGTTCAGAAAGGTAGTGCAAAACCCAACATGGTCTGTAAGATCATCTATGGGTCGATCTTTAATCACCTTTTAGGAGCCCTTAACGGCTTTGAGCTTCTTAGGTCCTAGGTGTGATGCGCCTATAAACGGGGCTTCGATCTAAGCCAGATACTTCAGCCAAGATCTTGAAGCACCGATAAGCTCTTATCAGAAGCCTCTAGCTCAATAGCCTCTAGCTTCTCAAGCCTGCACCAGAAGGATGAAAGCCCCTACGGTAGATTAGTGTCAGATTTAGTGTCGGATTTTTGCAGAAAAAATTTTTTCCCTGCGGGAACACGACACTAAATCTGACACTGAGTATCACCTTATGCTTCACCTAGTGATGCATCTAGCCTTGAGAGCACCTCTTGAGCTCCTCTTTGTTGAGCTCCTTAAGTGCTGATCCGCGGATATTAAGTGCATCAATAGCTAGATCGTAGAATCTATGTGTGTTCTTTGCGTCTCCATGCTGCTGCACATCCTGCTACTGATCTCATTGCTGGATGCTACCTTCAATCTATCAGAGCTAGGGATATGATTTAAGCAACCACTAGGATGAGCGCGAATACGCCTTCAGATACATAAGAGAATAGTAGAAGGAGGTTAGAAAGAAGATTAACGGTCTTCAAAGTAGGGTCTTACCTTCCTACAAAGCGCTTCAGGCGCTTCAAAGACTTCACTCGAGTTCAAGAGCAGAGGTAGACTCCAGATATCGTTAAGATAGATCGGTTTAACCCCTGGTCTAGACGCCATCTCTAAACCAGCCCAGAAATATGCTGGACTTTCCCCTAAAGCCGAGTAGAGGCAGACATTAAAGGCGCCTACACCTTGGCTACTGTAGAATCTGAGCGCTTTTTCTATTCCTTCTGCGATGTGATTCATGTCTTCCTCACTCAGATCGTTTATACTTGATTTCTCTGTGATTGTTGCTCTAATCTCATTCTGTCTTAGAGGTGCGTAGGGCAGGTACCATTCTACAGAGCCGAGGTTAGTTAGGTACCTTTCACCCTTCTCCTTCTCAAGATCTATGAGGGAGCGCCAATAGCATCTGCCTTGCTCCTCAAAGTATCTTCTGCTCTTTGAGATCAGTAGTTGCAAGCGGTTGAATGGTATGCTTGAAGCAAGGAGCTGGGCGTGGGGGTGGGCTACAGAAGAGCCGGCTGTAGGAAGGAAGTTGATTACAAAGGCAGCATATTTTACATCAACATCCACGTTAGATATTTTATTAAGCATAATCTTGGTCGCAAACAGAGCTCGGCTTAGGATAGAGCCGTTAAATTCATTTAATCTAAGCGCGTGCTTCCTACCAAGCACAATCACAGCATTATACTCCGCGTGAGCAAACAGACTTGGAAAAGCCACAACATCACCCAAATTAACCAAACCTTCCTCAATGAGATCTGAAGGGAAGCGGGCAGCCTTCGACCAAAGATTCTCTTCACAAAATGGGCAGCCTACTTTGCTCTCCTCAAAGAAGCGCCGCAGCACCTCATCATCCTCGACAAAGAACTTCTTCACATAATCAGCTCTACCAGGCGTAATAAGAGTGCTCTCACCTGTCAAAGGGTCTAACCTATATTCGATCTGCTGCTCCTCTAGCTCAAAGTTCTTTAGTGGGCTATGTAGCCTAGCTCTCTTTGCTACTGATGTATAGAGCATATTAATATACTCCCCCTTACTACTGCTTTAAGTCTTCTTCTTAACCTAATGCTGAACTTAATATAGAAGCTAACATTAATCTTGGGTTTAGATCGATTTGCCTATAGAAGAACTTGCTGGCTCTACGCTAGCGCTTTTGACAGCCTTCTGCTGGGCTTTAACCTCTGTGCTCTTAAGAAGGGTTAAGGATGTTGTCAAACCTTACCAAAGCGCTCTCGTCTCGTCAATCACGGGGGTATTGATCATCCCATTCGTAGCCGCAGTGTGGGGTGAACTGCCCAACCTACTTAACATCACATTAGCAGCAGCTATCTACTGTATTGCAGCTGGTCTAGCCAACTTCGCGCTAGGTAGGTATCTTTGGTACAGCGGGATAAGTGTAGTAGGTGCATCGCGCTCCAACTCTATCGTTGCAATGGAGATTCTCTTCGCACCGCTCTTAGCTGTCATACTTCTCAAAGAAGAAGCTGAAGTGGCCACCGCATCAGCTATATTGATTATTCTAGTCGGTGTAGTGTTAATCTCGAGAAGCTACAACCAAAACGATCCAACCGTTGAACGCAGAACATTTTATTTAGGCATCTTGGTTTCGCTAGGTGCTGCCGTAGCCTTCTCCTTCGGTGCGCTCCTCACCAAGTTAGCAGTCGTTTCAGTAGGTTCACCACTTTTAGCCTTCATTATAGGTAGCGCTGCTTCCACAGCCGCTCTTTCACCTGCAATAAGAGGACTGGGCTTAGGCTATAGTAGAGGCGACTGGCTCTTTCTAATTGCAGCAGGAATCTCGCAAGCTATCGCCGGCTTATCCTATTGGAGCGCACTAAAGTTAACCACAATAGTCATAGCAACGCCTTTAACACAAGCCTACCCGCTCTTTACACTACTCTTATCTTACGCTTACATAAGAAGATTGGAGAATCTAAATCTAAAAGTGGTTATAGGCTCGCTGCTTATAATGATAGGCGTAGTAGCGGTAACAGTAAGCTAAAGTGCTTTTGAGACCTCTAAGGTGAAGTCTGTAACTGAAAGAGCCACCCCGCATTTCCTACACCTAAACTTTCCATTCCTCGCTTTTAAGACTTCTCGAGTGGCTTTTAATTCAAAACCAGAGTATAAACAAGCACCGCAGACACCACACCTTATCTCGAGAACCAAATATAATCGCGAATATCTGATCCAAGGTTAGATATAAACTGTTGTTTCAAGACGAGATAAACCTCTGATGAAAACACACTCCTTCTCATCTATCACCAGAGCTTCTGGCTCGATAGGTCTGTCTATTATAGCCAAACCACTACCTCTAACAATCACAACAGGTATGCTTTCACAGGTCTCACCCATCACTAAACTAGCCCCAGCGCTTATATCATCAGCCAAAGCCCTCCTCGTAACCCTCATAACGTTACCAAAGAGGTCAGACTTACCCCTCTCATCACTCACAGCCTCAAAACCAGCTACAGCAACTGCTATCCCAGTTGTGCCTATTCTAGTAGGCATAAGCCTACTATCTGTAACCACCACACCAACCCGCTTCCCTAGCTCGACGAGTATCTTAAGGCGAATCCTTTCAGCACTAGCGACCGGATCTCTTGGATAGAGGATGGCTGAACCATGCTCCACATTTGATCGATCTATACCAGCATTCGGCACCACCATACCGTACTTGATAGTTAAGACGAAGCTAGGTAGGGTTGAGTAGATTCGGTCAGCCTCTCTTAAGATGAGCTCAGCCAAGCTGCTTGGAATATGCGCTTTTTTAGAAAGTTTTACAGCCTCCGGACTTGGCTTAACCAGATCTAAATTAATAACACGCTCCTCAGACATTGCTATAAATTTGCTTGATATCGCTAGTATATCGTTGTCCAATATCTCCTCCCCCTGCTCTTCAAGGGCCTCTCTAATAGCTTGATAGAGGTTGAACCTACTTCGCTTCACCTGAACCTTCAGAGGGATATACTTTACTTGTCTCAACAGCCTTTAGGAAAGCGTATATGGCTATTTAACCAGATATCTGGATGTCTTGAAGAAGACTCAACTGTTCTCTTATCACGTGGAGCACGCAAAGATGATTGAATTCGCAGGATACAGCCTACCTTTATACTACAGCAGCATAATAGCTGAGCACCTAGCAGTAAGGGAGAGCGCAGGTGTCTTTGATGTCTCACACATGGGTAGGTTGCAGATCGGTGGTAAAGATGCAACAACACTCTTAGAGCGGTTGGTCCCTAGTGACATCTCTGGCTTAAAAGAGGGTAGAGCGAAGTACACTCTCCTCTGCAACGAAAGGGGAGGCATTATCGATGATGTCGTCACCCTAAAGATTACAAATGAACAATACATCGTAGTCACCAACGCAGCAAATAGAGAAAAGGATCTGAGCTGGATGCTGAGAAACAGTATAGGTTTGAATGTGAAGATAGATGACAACTCAGACAACACAGCGCTCATATCCATTCAAGGACCTAAAGCGGCTGAGATCATCAGAAAGATGAGTTGTTTGAATGTTGAGCAGCTGCAGCGATTCAGCCACACAGCAGCTGAGGTTGCTGGCTATAAAACCATCGTTTCTAGAACAGGCTATACTGGTGAAGACGGATTTGAGATCATTCTACCCGACTGCAGTGTTGATTCACCTAACAAGGCTCTAAAAGTTTGGAATGAGATAGTTAAGAGTGGTGCGCAACCCTGTGGTTTAGGCGCTAGAGATACTCTTAGGCTTGAAGCTGGTATGTGCCTCTATGGTCAAGATATAGACGATGAAACTACACCTATTGAAGCGGCACTAGCGTGGTTAGTGAAGAGCGGGAAGACGGGATATATCGGCTATAAACGTATAGCGCAGCAGATGCAGAACGGCGTAAGTAGGGTTAGGGTCTGCTTCGTTCTAAGCGATGGGATCGCTAGACGCGGCTACAACCTTATCTACCAAGGAAAGAAGGTTGGTGTGGTCACAAGCGGGACATATTCGCCTATTCTAAAGAAGGGTATAGGAATGGGTTATGTAGATGTTAGATACGCTGAACCTGAAACCGAATTAGATGTTGACATTAGAGAGAGGCTATACAGAGCTGTGGTTAAGAAGCCTCCGCTCTATGACACCGCTAAATACGGTTGGAGTAGAAGGCACTAGTGTCCTGTCGTGCTTTGTTGAAAAAATTACCTGCTAACTCTTTAGCTTTACGCGTTTAGGTTAATATCCTAATTCTTATGGTAAAAATTTTATAGAGCGGTTGCGGGCGTTTAAATAAGCTATTAGCTATCCCCATATTGCAATAGAGCATTCACCCTTTAATAGCCTATTGCTGTGGTGTAACTAGTTTTGGCTAAATGTTGAGAAGATTTATATTGGTTCTTTTGTGCCTGTTGTCTGTGTCTCGAGTTAAGGCGGTTCAGTTCAGCTACAAGCCTACGGATCAGATCATGGAGTTACTTGAGACCTTTAGGGATATGGTGAATGAGGCCATTAGGGTAGGGCTTGAGAAGGGTGTTAGGTCTAGGTTCAGCCTAATAAGGTTGGTGTACGGATACTTTAAGGAGCGTTATGGGTTACATACACACTACATCCTAAATGCTTGTGAGGTCGCTTTCTCAATCATAAAGAAGCATAGAAGATGGCAGAGAAAACCTTACGCTAAGAGGGTGATGATTAAGCTGGATAACCAAACCTATCAGCTCAACTACATGATGCTCAGAATACCAGTTAAGCCGAGAGAATTCATACTCATACCTCTAAAAGGCGGAGAATACCAGCTCTCTTACCTTAGGGATGAGACCCTAAAGAGGGGCTCCATCACCATAACCCCAAACACAATCACGGTAGCGTTCTCTAAGACCGCCGATGCGGTGAAGCCTCTGGGAAAGGTAGCATACGACATAAACGAGAAGAATATAACAGGCGTCTCAAGCGACGGCGAAGTCATAAGATACGACCTTTCACAATCAGCGAGGATAAGGACAGAGTATGCTGAGAGAAGGTCCAGGTTTCAGGAGAAGAAGCCTAAAGATAGAAGGGTGAAGCAGAAGGTTCTATCGAAGCTAGGTAGGAGGGAGAAGGAGAGGGCTAAAAGAATGTTCCACAACATATCTAAAGCGATAGTTGAGCATGCGAAGAAGAGTGAAGCGGCAATAGTATTGGAGACGCTGAGAAACATCCTGTTTTCACATAGAAGAGGTAACGGAGAGAGCAGAACCATTAGAGCAAGACTGCATAGGTGGAGCTTCAGAGAGCTCCAAAGGCAGATAGAGTACAAGGCGAAGTGGGAAGGCATCGTAGTGGAGTGTGTTTCATCTACAAACACCTCTAAGATCTGCTCAAACTGCGGCTACGTAAACAAGGCTCTTAAGAACGAGAGGGGGTGGCTATGCCCAAGCTGTGGTGCCATCCTTGACCGAGATGTAAACGCAGCAAAGAATATTCTGTCTCGGTCCAAACTAGTATGTCTCCCTGTGGTTCGGGGAGGAGCGCCCAGCAAATGAAGGGGTGGAGCTGCGTGAAGCAGAAACTCGATGCTGGGAAGTTGAGTAGCAGATACCAACGAAGACTCAACAACCAACAACCAACAACTAGCTACTCAACAGAACCGGCTAAAGTGATACTCTTCTCCTACACACCTTATTTAGAGAGGGTCTGCGCTGCTGCTATGCGCTCCTGCTACTCACCTCACCCAGCATATTCGATCTACTCAAACACCCCAGATTCAGGGACGATCTTAGAGGGGGAGAAGACCTACTTTGATGATGAGAGAGTAAGATACTTCATAAGAAAGGCGAAGGAGATGGGGCACCTAGATGTCTTAGAGCACGGCTCACTAACCTACGATATTCAAGGGGTAAGCAGAGCCTTAACACACCAGTTAGTAAGGCATAGGCTGGCTTCTTTTTCACAACAGAGCCAGAGGTATGTTAAGGTTACAAGAAGCTTTGGATACGTCAAGCCGCCTAAGATAGGGGACGCTAAGGTGAAGGTAGATATACGCGGCACTAAACTGAGTCTGAACTTTGAGGATGTGGTCGATATAGCTAGGCAAGTTGAAGAAGGCTACCTAACTCTAAAAATCAGCTCAGAAGACGCTAGGTTCATAAGAATAGGCGGGGCAGCAACCAACATAGTAGTAACAGCCAACCCAAGAGAATATCTCCACATATTCAGCCTAAGATGCGCTAAAGACGCTCAGTGGGAGATCCAAGATGTCTGCTACGTTATGCTGAGCCTAGCCAAGCTTGTGGCACCAACGATCTTCGAAACTCTACCCGAAAGCAAGGAAGACGCATATGTCAAAGAGAGGATGGAGAAGATTGACAAGATCTTAGAGCCTATTAGAATAAGGTTTAGTGAGGCTAAGCGCGGCGAACTTCTGGAACTGCCTTTAAATACGTTACCATTACACCACCCGGTAGAAGCGTATATCAGAAAGATTTGGTGACCGAAGATGGAAAGCCAAAAGATTGGGAAGAGGATACAAACGCTTTGCGGCATCTGCCCTTCAAGCTGCAGCGTAACCGCCGTAGTCAAGGAAGGGCGGCTTGAACGAGTCTTACCTAACCCAGACTCAGCAAGAGGCGTACTATGCGTTAGAGGCGCTGCGTCTAAGGAGATCGTCTACTCTCCACATAGGCTGCTGAAGCCTCTTAAAAGAGTAGGCCCGAAGGGTGAAGAATGTTTCGAACCAGTAACTTGGGACGTGGCGCTTGATGATATAGCGAAGAGGTTGTTGAAGATACGTGAGAAATATGGCGCACCTGCTGTAGCGATGTATGCTGGCAGGGGAGGATACTTTGAAGATGGCATAAAGGATGTCTTCGCTGTTGAATGTAGCGGCGAGGTTTCGAGCAACCTACTTTACCCATTCGGATCACCCAACACAGCGAGCTGCAGCTCAGTCTGCTATATTTCTCAAGGCTACATAGCACCTATGATAACTTTAGGGCTGCATGAAGAACAGCTCAAACGAGACCTAAACACTAACCTTATTGTGATATGGGGTGCAAACCCCTTAGCTTCAACACCACCATCCACCTACAAGAGAATCTTAGACGCTAAGAGAAGGGGTGTTAAGATAGTAGCCATAGACCCGAGGAGAAGCGGAGCAGCTTCGCTAGCTGACCTATGGGTACCGCTAAGACCTGGCACAGACGGAGCGTTGGCTCTAGGCATACTTAACATCCTCATATCTGAGGATTTGATTGACGAGGAGTTCGCAAAAAAGTGGTGCAGGGGGTACGGGGATCTAAAGAATTATGTGAGAAGCTTTGAGCCAGAGAAGGTTGAGCAGATAACGTGGGTTCCTGCGTCTAAGATCAAGGAGCTTGCTTGGCTCATAGGTAAAGTAAAGCCAGCTACATTCATCTTCTCTAGCGGTATAGAGTACTCTAACTGCGGGGTTCAGACGGTTAGGGCGATATATACGATCTGCGCCCTCACAGGAAACTTTGATATTAAAGGGGGGTTAGTCGCTAAGATGCCTCCAGGGATAAAGAGGAACAGAGTGATCTTAGAGCCACCTAACCAAGTCAAGCCGATAGGGGCTAATAGATACCCTGTCTTCCACAAATATAGTAGGTGTATGCAGGTAATGGAGCTTCCTAGGGCTGTCTTAAGAGATGAGCCCTACCCAGTTAAGGCGCTGATAGTGCACGGTGCATCGATGCTCACAAGCCTACCGGGCACAGACCTTTGGAGGAGGGTCTTTGAAAAGCTAGAGTTTATGATTGTTATAGATCGATTTCTGACCTCAGACTGCCTCTACGCGGACTACATCCTACCAGCAACCACATTCTATGAGATAGAGTCTTATAAAAGAGGAGACAACTTCATCCAGATTAGAAAGAGGGCTATAGAGCCGTTAGGTGAGTGTAGAAGCGATTACAGTATCTGCTACTCGATCGCTGAAAGGTTGGGTTACAGCCACCTTTACCCGCGTGAGGAAGAGTTGATCGACTTTGCCCTAAGAGGCACGGATATAGATAGACTGGAACCCGAATCTGAACCTCTCGGCGTGGTAGTGGAGGGGGTGCCGATGAAGTACAGAAAGTATGAACTGGGGCTCCTAAGAGAAGACGGTAAGCAGGGGTTCGAAACACCAAGCGGAAAGTTCGAAATAGCGTCAACTGTGCTCGAGGAGAATGGCTACGACCCACTACCTGTCTACATAGAGCCTAAAGAAGGACCCATCACAACACCAGAACTTTATAAACGGTATCCGCTGATCTTCAATAGCGGCGCTAGGTTACCTTACTTCTTCAGAAGCCAGCACATCAACACACCTCAGCTTCTAAGGTTCCAGCCTAAACCTCAGGTTGTGATGCACCCAGATGACGCCGCCTCAAGAGGCATCGAAGACGGGGATGAAGTGTATGTTTCAACGGCAAGAGGACGCATAAAGCTCTGGGCTAAAGTCACACCAGAAATATTGAAGGGGGTTGTGGAGGTCAATGCAGGTGGAGGTGGGCTTACACAGCCGAAGGAGTGGCGTGAAGCCAACGTAAACCTGCTCACAGACCCAGACAACAGAGACCCGATTACGGGCTTCCCAGTCTACAAAGCACTACTATGCCAAGTGGAAAAAGCTTAATGATCTCTTATTGTAAATGTCTTATTCGTGCCTTAATGCTTCAACTGGTGTGAGGCGTGAAGCCCTCCAAGCTGGTACTAACCCCGCTAAGGCACCTACCGCTGTAGCCAAAAGTATGGCTAGAAGTATAAGCTGTGGTGTGATTACCGGTGTTATCTGCAGTGTTGAGGTTTGGGAAGCTGTACGCGTAGCCTGCCTTGCTACACCAGGAGGGGCTCCGCCGAAGCCTCCGAAGCCTATTCTTCCGCCAAATAGTGAGAGTAGGAAGTTTGAGACGACCGCACCCGCAGCGCTTCCTATTGCGCCTCCTATGAAGCCTGTGAGTATGGCTTCGCCCAAGAAGAATAGTAGGATAGAGGTGTTGTTGTAGCCTATTGCTTTAGCCACACCTATCTCTCTTGTCCGCTCGTAGACTGATGTGAACATGCTTGTCATTATGCCCATAAACGCTACCACGACCGAGATTGATGCTATGGAGGCTAGTATGGTTGTCATGCTGCTGGTGATGCTCTGTATGGTTGATAGTAGAGATGAGACAGTTAGTGTTCTGACAGTGTTCCCATAGATGCTTGAGATAGAGTTTGTCACCTCGTTTACAGCCTCTCTACTAGAAGCTATAACGTAAACCCCTGTGTATTGAGTTCTGCCTAAGAGAAGCCTACCACTCTCAAGCGGGATAAAGATCGTGTCATCAGGGTTGATGAATAAACCTTGCCCGAACTCTGATAACGCACCTTTAGCCAGAAAAGATCTTGAGATGCCACCTTGAAGAGATGCTGTGACAACCTGATATAATTGAATTGCTGGTGTTTCTGGGTCAGGCGGGTTCGCAAGACTGAACCCTATTATGGCTGAAGTGAGCTCTGAGCTGGTTGGCATAGAGCCGCTGACTATCTTTATGTCTGGGAAGAGTAGTTCTAGCTTAGTCAAATCTAGAGCCACTACTGATGCTGATGTTGTTGTTCCGCCATACCTTAGGGTTGTGCGTACACTAAAGTAAGGGATGACATATTTAACGCCCTCTATCTTTTGAAGTGTTTCAATGTCTGTTGCTGTTAAAGTTACACCCCTACCTACTGGCATCACGCTGATCGTTGTTACACCCATCTTATCGAACTGCGACGAGATGCTTTGGCTGAAGCCTTCAGTAGCACCTATAAGAGCTACGATAGCCGCCGGACCTATAGCTATGCCGAGGATCGTTAGGACTGCCCTGAGCTTCCTCTCTTTAAGAGCGTCAAATGCGAATGTGAAGATGTCACGTATGAGCATAACTCAGCCTCCTTCTTCTATACACCTTAACTATCGTGAAGGCGCCTCCGGCTAAAATTGCGGCTAAGGCTGCGAGAAAGATGTATCTAAGTGTAAGTAGAGATTGTTGGGCTTGGCTTACCGCAGGCTGAGCGGCTTGAGACGCGCTTCGGGCTGCGATGTTAACTTGCAGAACATATTCTTCTGAATGCTTGACTCCGTAGCTGTCCTCATACTCTACCATTACGGTCAATGGATAGGTGCCGTTTCTGATCGCTCTGTTTGACGTTAAGGTTAGGCTGAATGGTATGGGTGTGTCTACCGTGATGTCGCCTATATACTGGCTGCCCACCTGGAAGTTCGCATTGGGTTTAATGGAGACTGTAGCGTAATACGCTTCTCTGCTACCCTTATTGATCAAATTGCCAGTCACGGTGAAGTTTCCTCCAGCTTGGATCGTTGAAGGTGAGGCTTGAACGCTTTGGAAGGATACTATGATCGAGCCCTGTACTAAAAAGACTAGGCTTCGGCTCTCCTTATGCCAGTTACCCAAGTGGTCAAAGTAGCTTAAGGTTAAGGTTAAGCTCTGCAAGGAATCTGTCGAGGTGAGCGAAGCGAAGACCTTAGGCTTCACCACCACACTACCTCCAGAAGGTAATGCTTGAAAGAACCACCTCTCGCTACCAGCCATAATGGATAAGACGCTTAAAGAGGAAGAGAGGTTAACCTCAACAGAAGACACGTCTTGTGACTCAACGTTACTAATGGAGATCGCTGGTGTGTTCACAAACCCTGCGGTTAGGCTACTGGAGTTTGTTGTGATGACAAGCGGAGATGAGTACTCTATAACTGGGATAGTTAGCGTGTACACCTCGCTGTGGGCTCCGAGGCGCTCATCTAAGTATGAAAGTGATAGTTGTATTTGGATGCTTGTCTCTTGAAGATTCTTAGGTACACCAACACTGAAATCCAGGGATACGCTCTGCTGCGGCTGAAGCACCTCTCTGCGCTCAAATCTATCAGAAAGCACGGAAACGGAGTTGGAGGATAGCAGAGCCGTGATGTTGGCTATAGGTCTATCTAGGGTATTTGTAACTTGCACCTCAACACTATTTACAGCGCCGTCTACGAGGTGTGCGGTCTTGGGTGTAACATTCAGAAGACCTGTTGAGGATGGCGAAACAAGTAGGCGAATGCTCTCCGTATCCGACACAGCTATATCTGAAACCATATACTTGAGGCTAACAACTACATCTAGCATCGAACCCGCAGCTACGTTAGGTGAGACATAGAGTTGGATTGGTAGAAGCCGCTCTTCACCCGCTCTAAGCTCCCCTATACGCCAAGAACCTTCGCCTTCAACACGAAGAGTGGAGGGTAGAGTCAAGCTGATATTAAGGTCGGTCGCTGAGGCTGAGCCCCTGTTCTCAACAGCCAATAGAACCCTGTTTACAGCACCGGCTACAAGCCTATCCCCATCAAACCTCAGATTTAGGTCAGCCCTCCCTGTTAAGAGGACTGTTATAGTTACGTTCTGCCCCTGTTTAAGAGAACCTCTTTCAACATAGTACGGTGTGAATATGTGGTGGTAGGTGCCTAGCGCCGCATCCTCTCTGATGTTAAGTGTGAACTTAAGTGTGGCAAACTGGCTTGGTGATATGGGGCTCTGGTAGTATGCTGAAGCCACGTGCCCACCTGTTGTGTTCGTAAACTGCGTAGGTAGTGTTAGGTAGCCTAATAGCCCTGAGATTGTGTATGGTTCGGTATTCTGAAGCGTTAAGCTTAGTGTAACACCTTTATCACCCGGCCCTACGGCGGTCGGTGAGTTAGGCGTACCCCAAACAGCCTCTCTGACCTGTAGAGATGCTGGCTTCGCTTCTACGTTCAGTAGCACCATCTTGCTTTCAGATGAAGAGGAGCCGTAGCTGTCTCTGAACGATAGGTTAAGGGTAGCTTGATAGTCGCCTACAGCAGCGTCAGAAGGCGTTGAAGCTTTAACATTGAACGTAATAGAGTCGCCTGGCTTAATCTCGCCAAAGCGTTGCTCGACCTCATTTGGATCAAGCGTGATCGGAGTACCGCTTGGGAGTTTTAGCGAAGCTAAGAGTGAGTAGGCTGAGGCTGAGCCTATATTAGATATCTTTAGTGTGATGGTGTCTTCTAAACCAAGGTAGAGGGTTGTGGCGACCGGTGTCACCATAATTAGGCTTCTGCCATCTAAGCGCACATTTACTGGAAGCGTCTGTTGCTGCCTAGTTGACCATAGGTCTACGTACGTTAATAAGAGGTTTAGATTGCAGTAGCCTACGGATGCCTCTTCATCGATGTTTATAAGGAATTGTAGTGTAAAGCTGTTTCCTTGCGAAACGACGGAGTCGCTGTAAGCTTCTGTAGCGTATCCGCCGGTGATATTGGTGTATGGTTTGGTTAAGTGGAGTGTTGCGTCGATCGCTGAAATGGCGTATGTTTGTGTGTTGCGGAGGAGCAGAGTTAACGTAGCCGCCTTATCACCTGGCGCAGCGGGTTCAGGGTTGTTTAATGAGCCCCATACTACATTAAGTATCTGAAGAGGTTGCGGGTTTACAATAGGAAGCTCTACAGCGGATTCTACTGAAAATAGCGTTGACGATTGATCTTGGTAGCTTATGCTTAAGATCGCTGTGTGGAGACCAGCTGCAGCCCATTCTTCCACGTTTAGGGTAAAGTCGAGGGTCGCGGTTTGTCCTGAAGGGAGGGGGTTAGGGTATGAGGCTCTAACCGTAAAGCCGCCTGTGATGTTTGAGAAGGCTTTGGGGAGGGTTAGAGTAGCTTTCACACCAGAGATCGTATAAGTGTTGAGGTTCTGTATGGTTACATAGAAGGGGACGTTTTTATCTCCTGGGTGCACGGGTTGTGTCACTGATACACTACCCAAAGAAGCCTTCACAACTTCGACTCTTTGAGATGATGGGGCTTTTACTTCTACGCTTAAACTAAACCTCTTTGAAACCAGATCGCCATACGTGTTGGTGTATGATACTTCGAGCTGTGCTTGGTAGAAGCCGGGGGTTAGGTTTTGGGGCGTGGTTGCATTAACCTTAAACTGGATGTTGCTGTTCGGAGGAAGGTCTTGGAAGTTTTGTGTAGATTTGGATGGGTCGATGATTATGCTGCTTGCTGTGGATATGGATGCTGAGAGTTTGTAGGCTGGTGCTGAGCCGACATTCTTTATGTTAAACGCGATTGTGTTCTCCTCGCCCAAAGTGAGCGTGCTGCTAATATTAGTGATTATGATCTCGCTTTTACCCGGCAGATAGACCTGTAAGGTTAGGTTTTGTGTGAGCTGAGTGTACCAGTGGTCTAGATACGTGAGCTTTAACGTGAGTTGGTAGGTGCCTATGGATGCGCTTTTATCGACGTCTAGCATGAAGGTGGCTGTTGCTGTCGCACCTAAAGCGAGCGTAGATGCTATGCTACTCGTCACCGTTTTATCCCCTGTTGGGCTGCTGAACGGATACGTAAGGTAGAGTGTGCCGACCAGAGCATATATGGGATGTGGCGCAGGGTTCTGAATAGAGACGCTTAAAATAGCACCTTTATCCCCTGGCTCAGCTGGTGTGGGTGAGTTAGGTGTGCCCCAAACTGTCTGTAGTACGTTAAATCTAAGTGGCTGCGAGATTGGAAGCATGATGCCTAAAGTTGTTGAATACTGTACTCCACTTACACGGTAGTTGATTATGAGATTCCTTAAATAGGTTCCCGGTGATGCATTCGAGTCTATGTTTAACGTGAATTCGAAGACAGCAGTATCCCCGGCTGCAAGCGTCGTCTTCGAAGAAATTCCTACCGCTTGATCGTAAGAGCCGTCTTCGCTACTGAATGGCGGTCCTAAAGGTGAAAGAATTGGGGTGATGGCGGAGCAGCTATCTGGACCAGTGTTCTGCACGACAACCATTAGCTTGACGCCTTGGTCTCCTGGATAGACTACTGTGGGGCTGGTTGTTGTACCCCAGACAGAACTTACTGCAATAAATGTGGAGGCTGCGGCTGCAGGTGGTGTAGAGGCTACTAGGGTGGTGATCAGCAGCATAACGATAACAATAGCTCCTAGAGTTGTGCTAGAGGTTTGTTTACTCAAGCTTATACACCTCTCAACCGCTCTTCCCTCTCTATCCTCCCGTCTCTGATGAAGAGGATTCTATCTGCTGCTTTTGCTACCTCCATGTTATGTGTGATTACAATGACGGTCTTGCCGTGCTCCTTATTCAGCTTATATAACAACTCTGTGATCGCTTGCGTTGTCTTTGTATCAAGGTTCCCTGTTGGCTCGTCACACAGCAATATGGGTGCTTCGGTTACGAGCGCCCTTGCTACGGCTACACGCTGCTGCTCCCCGCCGCTGAGCCTCGAGGGTGTGCGATAAGCCTTCTCACCCAACCCGACTAATTGAAGATCCGATAAGGCTAGTTGCTTCCGTATCTTAGGAGGTGTGCTTCTAGCGCCTAAGGGGAAGGCAACGTTATTCAACGCATCCATCCTACTTATCAGGTTGAATGCTTGAAAGACGAAGCCGATCTTCTTGTTTCTCAGCTCAGCTAGATCCTTATCAGACAACTTCGATATGTCTACACCATCGATATAGACCTTACCTGAAGTAGGTTTGTCCAAGCCGCCTATGATGTGTAGTAGCGTAGACTTTCCGCTACCAGATGGACCGACTATGGCCACAAACTCTCCTTCAAGGATCTCAAGCGAGACACCACGAAGCGCTGGTGTTTCAACACCGTCCCCTGAATATACTTTGGTAACTGAATCAAGGCGGATAATAACATTCCTCCCACCTTCAGCTCTCGCAATATTAGATGGGGGGAGGGGTTGGGTTAAGGGTTGAAGTAGAGCCGCGTTACTCACACGTATATTCTCTTTTGATGGTTCACCTTCAGTAGGAGGCTTGCTTGCCTCCGTAAGAGGCCCCTCTTTAGGCTCCAGCAGTATACCTACTGCTATTAATATGAGACCCAATATGCCTATGAGGTAGGCACTCAGTTTGATGTAGGTGTTTGTCTGTATGACTTGTGTCATCTGCAAAGGTTGGGTTAGAGATGAGCGAGCTTGGCTTATAGCGGCTGGTGTGAATTGAGATGTCTGTGTTAGACCGAAAAATACTAGGTTCAGTTCCCGATCATAAGCCATGAGTGTGATCAAAGAGGCTGCGACCAACACAAACCCTAATGCTACAACCAGTTTACGCATACTCATCACCCTAAGTCGGTTGCCAGCTTATCGCTAACGCTCCACCTACAATGCCGAGCAGTGCACCTATAAGAAAGCCACCTATGCCGAAGAAGCTCAAGATTGAAAAGATCAGTATAAGTGTACCCCAAGTCGTATGCTCTTTAGATCTGCTTCTAAGTAGCAGAGCTGAAACAAGGATTACTACACCTGAAACGAGGCCTAATGCGGCTACGGTGATAAATATTATTCGTGCAAAAGTAAGCGGGTTCACTGCCCAATAATCCCAATGAGGCACCATGCTACCAGGTATTCTTGAGATAGATGGTGCCTCCCACCTTGCTAGCCAAGTATATGTGAAGAAGGCTGTAAAAGAGCCGCTGACGATGATTAAGATACCAGCTATCAAAGATAGTATGTAGGCTGTAGTCGGGTAGCTACTGGCTGATGGCGGTGTGCCCAACTTTATACACCAAACTACCCTACAAACCAAGTGGGTAAATCGTTTTGCTGAAACCGTTCTGATACCTTTAAGTGAAAGAGCGGTATAAGGGTATAGGGTTGGAGAGGCTCAAGGTTCTGCTCATAACATTAGTAACAGCATCAGGAGCGCTCGCACTATCTATGCTTCTACTCCTCTTAGCAAGCACACCGGAAGCGTCTCCTATCGATATAATTATACTCACTTTAACACAGGGACCACCTAACCACATACCGTTCTTCTTCCCCTTAGCTTCCCTCCTATTCTTCTCTTTAACTCTGGCTAGCGTAGTGGGAGTTGTCTACTTCCTCATCATGCCTGAAATAAAGATGAATCAGACAAATAGCAGCGCCAAGGCCGCTGAAATCGCCGCAGAAATGGTAATGAAGACCTTAAAGCCTGAGGAGCAGAAGGTCATCCTCGTGCTTAGGGCTCACGGAGGAAGATACCTACAGAAGTATATTTCGAAGGAAGCCGAGCTTTCAAAGCTTAAGACACATAGAGTAATAGCACACCTCTCAGAGCGGGGATTAGTTAGGGTTACGAAACGAGGCAACACAAACGAGGTTACTCTGGTAGAGTGGCTGACCCAAAAGGCTATTCGCACCCAACACTAACTTTTTAACAAAGGAGAGTTTAAGGAGGCGAATACCTGCCTACAAATAGATAAATAATACGCTGAGGTTTATAGTGTAGTATGGCTAAGATGGCTGAAAAGGTTCCAATCCGGGTTGCTAGAATACTGCTTCCAGAACTCAGAAGCATCGTAAAAGAAGAAGTTGCAGGAGAGGTTAAAAAGGTTGAGGAGAAGCTAAGTGGGGAAATAACAGCCTTACGCACAGATATCAAGAAAATTGAAGATACTTTATCTACAAAGGTGGATTCGCTGGAGAAGAGGCTTGATCTGGTTAAGCGGGTTGCTGTCCTCGAGGCTAAAGTCAAGGAGCTTGAGGCCAAGCAGGCACGAAGCTCCTAATGTTGTAGTTGAAGATCACCGCCTCTGGATTGCTTGTGACAATTCTCTTTATCGCGTTTACTGTATAAGTGGTATATGGTATTCCCTCTTTTGCCACATTACGCAGTTCTTTATTGTTAAAGTTGAGTATAGTTAGCCCCAGAGATCTTTCGCTACATCTTGTAAGCCGAGTTGTGTAAGCCTATCTCTTGTGGGTTTGCTGCTCTTTGGATCCCAACCTCTTGCCTCATAATACTCTGCGAGTGCCTCAGATAGGTTTACTACCGTTCCAGCTCTACCCTTCTCCTCTAGAAGCCTCTTTGGGAGCTTATCATCCGCTCGAGTGGCACCGTGTTTTACGTTGAATGCTTTCCTTATGTTTATTATTCTTTCCCCTGCTAATAGTGCGTCTTTAATCGTAAAGTTTAGACCTGTTACTGCGTTGAAGGCTTTGACAAAGTTTTCTTCTTGCTGGTAGGCTACATTCAAGTCTGCGAACCAGCACCAACCCGCGGATGCTATGAAAGCAGTCCAGTCTTCTATAATCTTTGCGGCAAACCCCTTGCCCTTGGGCGATTTATCAGGCTTAGAAAGACCTAAACCATCTCTTGGTCTACCAAGGATCTCCCAATCGATGGTCAGTCCTTCAGTGTGTCTACCTCCTGTTATACAGCAGGCGTAGTGTGGTCCTCCTCCTTGGAATACTCTTGGGTCGTGTGCCGCTATTTCAACGCCTTTTACGTGTATTGCGTAGTCTTCAGCGCCTCTGCCTATGATTCTAGCAGCCCTCCTTGAGCCCTCCGCGAGTATGTCTCCGAAGCCTTGCCTAAATGTGATCCTCTCTATCATTGTTAGCACCGCCTCTGTGTTGCCGAATGCAAGCTCTAAGCCGCCAGTATCCTCCTTGGTTATCAGACCGCGTTCGAAGCACTCCATAGCGAACGCTATTGTAGCACCAGTTGAGATGGTATCTAGGCCGTAGATGTTACACAGATCATTGGCTTTAGCGACTGCTTTCGCATCTGTTACACCACAGTTTGAGCCCAGCATGCTTACCGTTTCATATTCAGGTCCCTCGACGCCAGGCTCGAAGGCGTACGCTCCCTCTTTTACGGTCGATATTCTCCTACAACCTATTGGGCATAGGTAGCAACTTCGAGTTCCAGAAAGTATTGCTTCGTAGCCCCCTGGCCACGATAACCCCTCTGGTTTAAGTTGTCTTGCCGTCCAGTTGAAGCCAGGTGTGTCTCCTAGCTGCCATAGTGGTCCGAAGTAGAGGGGTGTCCCACCCTTAGAGAACATTTGAAGATTCTTATCATCTTTGACGAATTTTGTAACTTCCTGCGCTATCTTTCTGAATTCTTCATTGTTCGCTACTGGAACTCTACCCGAGCCTCTGACAGCTACAGCCTTCAACCTCTTAGAGCCCATAACAGCACCCAAGCCGCACCTCGCCGCGATCCTATCCGCCTCATCAGTCAATATCCCAGCGAATCTTACGAGGTTTTCGCCAGCCTGCCCTATGTTAGAGACTTGGATCTTAGCGTCAGCGAGATCTTTCTTCAGCCTCCTCTCAGATTCTCTAGCATCAAGACCCCAGTAAGGTGTGGCGTCACCGAATCTAACTTCACCGTCTCTGATGAATATGTATGTTGGTTTCTCTGCCCTACCCGATATAACTAGTAGATCGTAGCCAGCTGCCTTAAGCTCAGCACCCCAGAAGCCTCCTGCATTAGCGTCGCCAAAGAATCCTGTCAAAGGCGACTTTGCAACAACCGTGTGTCTACCAGCAACTGGAGCTGGTGTGCCGTTTACTGGTCCTGTGCTAAAGATAAGGAGATTATCTGGATCAAAGGCACTCACCCAAGGTGGGACTGAATCATATAGAATCCTTCCACCTATCCCGTAGCCTCCTATATAGTTGTAGGTTAGTTCAGGTGGTAAAGGCTGTGTTGTATACTTCTTTTTCGTGAGGTTTATGTGGAGAATTTTACCTACATATCCTCCTCTGAAAGCGTTCATAGGCTTAAGTTAGGTTGACCAAATATTTTAACATTAATTTTGACTAGAAAGAGGAAAAATTAACCATAATTATTGTGGCTCAATTTTTCAACTTATTCTATCGGAAACCGTGAACAGTCTATGTAGTGTTGCAGATATGTTTATTTAAGGTTACGTTCACCACGGTGAACGGCTGACATTTGAGTAAAAGGGCTTCTGAAAGTAGGTTTGTGTTAATTCCACTGAATAAGATTGAGCCTAATCCGTATGCAGCCAGAATGGATCAGAGTATTGAAGCCAACAAGCTTGCTGAGTCTATGGGTAAGTATGGGCAGCTTGCTGATGTGCTTGTTAGAGTTCATCCAAATGCCGGAGACAAGTTTCAGCTGATCTATGGGCATAGGAGAGTTGCTGCTGCTAGGCTTCTCGGCTGGGAGAATGTGAGGGCTAGGATAGTTACTGCTTCTGAAGAAGAGATGATCATTATGTCTTTAATTGAGAACCTTGAGCGACGGGACTTTACCGCTTTTGAAAAGTCAAGAATCTTTCAAAGGCTAAATAAAGAATTTAAGAGAAGCTACGAGGATATAGCGAGGATTATAGGGAGAAGTAAAGCGTATGTAGCCCAACATATCGCTATGCTTGACCTCTTTACAGAGGAGCAGATGAAGGACCCCGACGTTATGCGTCTACTCCAATCCCTAACAGAAAGGCAAGCTAGGATACTCCTGAGGATTAAAGATCCTGAAGAGAGGCTTGCGATGGCTAAGATCGTTGTAAATGAAAACCTTTGTGTAAAGGAGACTGAAAAGCTTGTTGGTAGACCGAGAGCAGAAAAAACCGTCGTTAGTGTTGAGCGTAAAGAGAAGTCTGAAGTTACCGTACCAGATGTGGAGAAGATCAAGAAGAAGATATTTGACCTCTTCGCATGGGTAGAACGTAAGAACCTTCAACCCTTAATAACGCTTAGGCTTGAGAGGGAATTTACTGCCTTCGACGACTTCCCTCCTTATACTCTACGTGACTATAAAGATACGCTTATCCATAACTTTCATCTGATAGAGTCTTGGAAAGGTGAGTTTAAGACGCATTGTGAAAACCTCAAGGTTAGAGTCTTTGGTGAAACTGCGTTAGCTACATTCTACATATATTATGACGTAGCCTATAATGGCAGACCCTTCAGATCCAGATCGAGGGTCACTTTCGTCTTTTTGAAACGGGGCGATAACTGGTATATCATACATGAACATTGGTCTCCGCTTAGATCAGATATTGTGGAGATGAGCAGATGAAGCAGCTAGGTTCTACACTCAGCGTCGAGTGCCGTTAGAGCGTAATCTATCGCATCTACGCCTCTATCGATCTCTTCTTGTGTTACCGTTAGGGCTGGTCCTATTCTAAGGCAGTTAGGAGTGAAGCCTCCCACTAGCACCCCTTTCTCAAGGGCTTTAGCTTGAACTATGTTTACAGCCCATTTGCTTACATCTCCAGTACCTTTTGTGAAGCGATCTTCCGGGAAGAAGGGTTCTTTCTTCTTTTTATCTCTAACAAGCTCTATCCCCCAGAATAGACCTAACCCCGTGACCTGACCCACGCATTCGTGCTTAGGCTCTAATTCACCGAGCCTTCTGCCGAGATACTCACCCATCTTAGCGGCTCTAGAAGGTAGATTCTCTTCTATCATCAGCTTGATGTTTTCGCAGACCGCTGCCATAACGATAGGGTGTGATGAGAAGGTTGGTGAATGCCACCATCTATAGCCTTCAAGAAAGTTAGCTATCTCTTTGCTTACAACAACACCGGCGGCTGGCAACTGGGAACTTACTATACCTTTTGCCATAGTCATAATATCTGGCATGACACGGTAGTGCTGGTAGCAGAACCAGCTCCCTGTTCTACCAAAGCCTGTCATAACCTCGTCATCTATCCAAAGGATACCGTACTTTTTAGTCAGATCGCGGAGACCTTTGATCCATTCATGGGGTGACATTACCAGCCCGCCTCCGCTTATGATCTCCGTTATAACAGCTGCTACATTCTGAGGACCTAGATTCTGGATCATATACTCTAAATCCTTTAAGCAGGCTACATAGCCACCTGATTGACATTCGCTTGGAGATTCATATCCATAGGGGCATCTATAACAGAAGGGCGCACGTGCTACAAAGAAGCCTTGAGCTGGGAAGCCTTGAACCTCCCTATATTCACCTCGAGCGTTAGTTAAGGTGTTTCGCCACCACCTAAAGGTTGAGCAAGAGCCGGCTCCTAGTGTCCATCCATGGTAAGAAAATTCCCTGCTTATGATGAAGGGTCTTCCTGTGTATAGCTTTGCTAGTATGAGGGCTTCTTCATTTGCTTCGCTTCCTGAGCTAGTGAATCTTACTTTACCAGCCCAACCATCTTTCCCAAGTATGTCTTCGACTATCAATTTTGCTGCCAACGACTTATACGGATTTTGCATAAGCTCCCATATGTATCCGTATTTATCGAGAGCTTGCTTTATGGCTTCTATAACTCTAGGTTGTCTCTGACCAGCGTTGACTGATATCAAGCCCGAGAGGAAATCAAGGATCTTAGTGCCATCTGGTGTGATGATATAGCTTCCCTCTACACGCTCCACCGGAATGGGTGTCCATTCTTCCAAAGACTGCTTTATCCGCAGATAGTAATTCTTATCCCACTCTATCACTTTATCCCAATCTATATTCAACTAGCCCACACCATAATATCTTTCTTGATACTGGGATGGATTTAAAGATTGAAAATCGAAAAAGGGTTACTGATGTATAACGTTGAGATCCCAAGGATATTTAGTGAGAACCTCGCAATTGTCTTCAGTCACGAGTACAACATTCTCTAGGCGTGCTGCGCCTAAACCGACTTGCATAATGAGGGGTTCGACAGCTATAGTCATCCCAACCTCAAGTGGCCTCGTGTTGCCTTGCTGTATAAACGCTGCCTCAGTAGTCTCGTGGCACATCAGCCCTATGGAGTGCCCTACATAGCAAGTATTCTCCTGAACCTTGGGTTCCATAAAGAGCTTCTGTGATGGGTCTATTCTGTTCCAGCCAGACTTAACAAAGACGCGCTCAGCTATCTTATAGAGCTCATCGCCTGTAACTCCAGGTCTTATGGCTTCGATGACCTTTTTATTCATATCATAGGTTATCTTAAAGATTCGATTTAACCAGCCTGGAGGATCGCCGATGATAGCGGTTCTTGTTATGTCTGATATGTAGCCTCTGTAGTTTGCACCTAAATCTAGGCATATAGGTTCACCTCGTTTAATCCTATACTCAGTAACTTTTTCTTCGGCGTAGGTTATCTGCTGACCCGCTTTTATGAGTAGGGGGTGACCCCAGTGATCCCAAGCACCAGCCTTCAGCATAGCTCTATACACCTCCCCAGCAACTTCAGCCTCTGTCACTCCAGGAGCGAGCGCTCTCATACCAGCATCCATGCCTATATCAGCTATTTCACAAGATCTTCTGATCAACCGAATCTCTAAAGGAGTCTTGATTGCCCTCAGACGCCAAAGAAGTCTTGAAGCGTAAACAAACTTGGCTTTAGGTAGAAGCTCTCTGAATTTGCTGTACGCTGCTAAGTTAAGGTCATCTTCCTCTACACCTATAGTCTTATTCTCTAACCCCAATTCTGCTATTGCTTCTTTAATTATAACTTCAGCTGGTTTGCCATTATGGGGTCTTATGCTTTCTACGCTAAAGTAAGGGAGCATAGATAGAGCGCCAAGGTAGTTATAAGAAACCATCGTTATTATGGGATCTTTCTCTTCTCTTGTTATGAGAGCATACTGTTCGCTGCCTGGTCTATCATACCATCCGGGGTAGTAGCCCGTCAGGTAGAAGATGCTATGGTAGTTTGAGAGTATCGCCGCGTCGATCTTAGTCTCTTCTAATCCCTTCCTATATTTTCGAAGACGTTCTCTTACCTCTGCCTCTTGTTCTTTAACGTTGAAGCCTATAGTGAGGTTGGGGTACCCTTCGCTGCTTGCCATAACTTTTCTTATATCTTGCATTATAAGATCTGGGTTTTTGATGCCCCACTTATGCCACTCTTTCAAGTCAAGTTAAGGTAGTCAAAGGATAGATTAAAAAGTTACCTTAAATCTTAATATAATGTGTGCTGGGTGTTGGTAGGAGATGGGTGAGCTAAGAGTCTTCTTTACAACAGATTTGCATGGCTCTGATAAATGCTTCCGAAAGTTCCTTTCAACTCCCCACTTCTATAAAGCTTCAGTCATAATAATCGGTGGAGATATCACAGGTAAGATGATGGTTCCAATCGTGGAGAAGAACGGTGGAATATACACGTCCAGATTTCAAGGACTGGAGAGGGTTATGAGGAGCGAATCAGAAGTTTCAGAGTTTGAGACGATAATAAGGGATAGTGGAGGCTACCCCTACCGAACCAGCGAAGAAGAACTGCATAAGATCGCGTCTGATGAAGCATATAAGGAGCAGTTATTCAAGAAACTAATCTTACAAAGGGCTGAAGAGTGGTTAGCGTTGGCTGAAGAACGTCTCAAAGGCAAAAATGTAGAATGTTTCATCCTACCTGGAAATGATGATGTCTTTGATGTAGATCTAGCATTCTCGAAAGCAACTGTTGTTGAAAACCCTGAGGGTAAGGTCATAGATCTACCTATGGGTTATCAGCTACTCTCTTCTGGGTTCAGCAACCAGACCCCTTGGTGCTGCCCAAGAGACCTGCCGGAAGAGAAGCTTCAAGCTAAGCTTGTAGAGATTTCGTCAAGGGTGAAGGACTTTAAAAGATGCATACTGAACCTTCACTGCCCACCTTATGACACTCCTCTGGATGAGGCGCCTAAACTTGACAAAGAGTTGAAGCCTGTTTTAGGTCTAGGTGGAACACCGATAATGGTTCACGTCGGGAGCACATCTGTTCGTTCACTAATAGAGAAATGTGGGCCTCTCCTCAGTCTACATGGGCATATACATGAGTCAAGGGGCGCTATAAAATTGGGTAAGACCATTTCCATCAACCCAGGCAGCGAGTATAGTGAAGGCGTGCTTAAAGGGGCTCTCATAAACATAAAGGATGATAGCGTAAAAGGCTATCTGCTAACCTCAGGTTAACGAATAAGATCCTCTACCTCATTATACCACTTCACACTAGGTCCGATCTTAGCTCTAAGCTTCCATTTGGTTGATTTAGGCTTTGCCTCTATCGCTCCTAACAAACGATCTATCCGCCCGTTCACAGTCTTCACCTCATCTTCCCTTAACTTGTTAGAGTATCTGCCTAAGAACTCTTTCACCTTGTTCAAGTTTATGGTTGTAGTGTAGTAGAAGCCCCAGTCCCAAGACATTCTATCAGCGACATACTTCACGTTTATGCCACGCTCGTCCTCAGTTAAATCAGCCTCGCTAAAGATGACGATAAGATCCTTAATATCTTTCTCAGATATCTTCACTATCTGAATCTTTTCAAGAAATAAGTCGGTTGGGGTTATGGTCTTAGGGTAAAGTTCAAGCCTACCTCTGAAGTCTATCTCATGGCACATATTCAACTTATCAAAGAAGACATCAACCTTAATACCAAGATCTTTGTGAGTATAGAAGTTTCTCTGCACCTCATGGAAAGCAATGACACGTCTATCTTGGAAGTAGCCTAAGCCGTTTAATAGCAACTCAAGCTGCTTGTTTACCCTCCAGTATGCCATCAGATCTACATCTGAGAGACAGCGCTCCAGCCGAGCATACATATCCGCAGCGTTCTTGTAGTTAAATCTGATGGCGACCGCACCCATAAGTCTAGCTGGAAGCTGAGCCCCTTCTATTGCCCCAGTTATCTTTGCAGCCTCAGCAACCAACTGCTCATCTGCAAGCATAGTCTAACACCCCAAAACAGTATTTTTAATCTTTTACTTAACCTTAAATTTGACATTAGCTAATAAGTGATAGAGATTGCAAAGATAAAGTTAAATTAAAGTGTCTTCAAACATTTCTGATCTGACTTGGGTAAAGAACCATCTACTGTCTTCGTCAGAACATCTTCCGGCATGGTTCGTGAACTCTCTCCGCTCGTCGCTTTAGCTATATGCATAAGCGGTGTAGCGATAGGTATACCAGCAAACTTCGCTGTGACTTGGACAGCAGGCATATACCCAGGAGCTGACTTCATAGGATCTATAACTATTGCTCTTATTCCTTGTGTTTTCTTTGGGTTACTATACGTTCTTTTCACAATATCTATGCCTAGATCTGGAGGAGATTACGTCTACACCAGCAGAATCCTACATCCATTAGCAGGATTCACCATGAACTTCATGTTCACAATATGGACCATGTTCTTCATGGCGTTAAACGCCTCAGTATTCATAGATCAGATGCTTGCTCCAGTATTAGCAAGTTACGGCATAGCCGCAGGCAACCCTGCTCTAATAGATTTAGCCGCTTTACTGGCAACAGACTTGAACATAAGGTTCTTGGGAGCGCTCATAAGCATCATCATAGTGTTTATTGTAATACTCTTTGGAGCAAAATACACTGGCAGATGGTTGCTGGTACTCTTCTTCATAGGCTTAGCTGGGATAATAGCTAATATAATCATCTATCTTGCACCAAGCAAGCCATTCCCGGAAGCATATATGACTGCATTCGGAGAAAGTATGGAGGATACCATCGCTAGAGCTGAAGCCGCAGGGTGGTCATATATACCAAGCACACTTGAATTGACATTCTCCGCGCTACCGTTCGCATTCGTCTGGTACATGGGCTTCCAATATTCGGCATATGTAGCTGGAGAAGTGAAGGAGGTAAAAAAGAGCATGTGGATCTCCATCTTAGGTGCACTATTCTTCGGCTGGGTCATGTATTCAATAATAGGCGCACTTTTCCTCAGAGCTTCTCCTGAAAAGTTCACACAAGCGATATCATATCTATTCTTCGCAGCGCCAGAGAAATATACGTTACCCACTATTCCAGGAGCCTACCTCTTTGCTGGCGCGATATCACCTCATCCAATACTCAACCTTATAATCGTGATAGCACAGGTGTGCTGGAGCTTCGCCTTCATGACCGTGCTGCTTATGGTTGCGGTTCGAAATATCTTCGCTTGGGCCTTCGATAGAATCGTCCCAACTAAATTGGCTGATGTAAACAGGAGATTCAGCAGTCCGATTAAGGCTTCGATAGTAGCATTTATAGTTGTAGCGATCTTCCTCTACCTTTACGTATATACAGAGGTGTTCACGCTAACTGTAAACTATGTTATGGCTATGGCTTTAGCGCTCTTAGTGCCTAGTGTTGCGGGTATAGTCTTCCCGTTTAGAAAGAAGGAGGTCTACCAGAAGTCTCCAGCTTCAGCCTATAAAGTAGGTGGTGTGCCTTTAATCTCTATAGCTGGAATAATCTCGCTGATCTTCTTCATATACCTAGTCTACGCAGCCTATACAACACCAGGCGTCTTTGGACCAGTAGGTCTACCAGCACTCTCATTAATACTGTTTACAATAATCTTCCCCATAATAGTCTACTACATCTCTAAAGCTTATCATCAGAAGAAAGAGGGCATAGACATCAGTCTAGCCTTCACAGAGATACCTCCAGGCTAAAATGAGGGACGTGAGTGTGAACTTCCACGCCCTCTCCCCCTAATATTTTAACTCCTTCTCTTATCTTCAAGTGTAGTGTATCGTTTGAGTGATGCTTTGTTAGAGAGGTACGCTGGGTTCGCTACACCCACGGTGATGGAGGAGCTAAAGGAGTCTGTGAGGAAGGTGAGCATGGCATACGCACACGAATCTCCGAGGAGGGACTGTGTTAAACCCAGCATCTAGGATCCTGTTATGTTCAAAAATCTTCCTTTCATTAAGACATTTATTCGCTCTTATTAAATTCTCCTTTCAAATTCTTTTAATGCTTCCTCGAATAGCTCAAAAGTCTTGTCCAACATCTCTTTCGTTATTATGAGCGGAGGCACAAACCTTATTACTTGGCCATACCGGCCGCATATTAAGATTAGCACGCCTTTTTCCTTCATTTTTTGTATAAGCCACACCATCTTTTCTATGTCCATAGGTTCTTTACTTTTTTTATCTTTAACGAGCTCTACGCCTATCATAAGACCCAGTCCTCTAACTTCACCTATTATTTTGGAATCTTTCTCAAGCTCTCTAAGCTTTTTCATAAAGTATTCGCCCAGCTCCACAGCCCTTTTTTCAAGCTGGTACCTTTTCATAAGCTCTATATTCTTTAGTGCAACTGCACACCCTAAAGCATTTCCAGAAAACGTTACAGGCTGCGATGCTGTAGGCAACTTATCCATAATCCTTTTTAATCCTATAACAGCTGCTACCGGGAAATCTCCTCCAAGCGCTTTTCCAAGATTTAATATGTCCGGTGTGAGATTCCAATGTTCAATTGCAAACCACTTTCCCGTTCTGCAAAATCCTGTCTGTACTTCGTCATCTATGAAGATCACATCGTTTTCCCGGCAGACATTTGAAACCTGTTTAACAAACTCGCCTGGAGGAACTACGTATCCTCCTTCCCCTTGGACTGGTTCCATTATTACAGCTGCAGGTCTATCTATGAGACCTGTGCCGGACTTCGTTATCAATTCCTCGAGGTATCTAGCGCATTCCAAGTCACAATCTGGATAACCTTTTCGTCCAAAACTGCATCTATAACAATAGGCATACGGCGCAAAATGCACGCCTGAAACCAAAGGTGGTATTCCCTTTTTATATCCCTGATTTGTCGTTAATGTTAATGCTCCCATTGTTATGCCATGATAACCTCCTTGAAATGCTATTACTTCTGCTCTTTGAGTGAACCAACGCGCAAATTTAAGAGACATTTCAGCTGCATCGCTCCCACTCATAGCGAAAGCTGCTCTAACCCTATTCTCCATTTCACCAGGCGCAATTTTAGACAACTCTTCCAAAAGCTTTACACGCTGTGGATTCGGCATGTCAGCTGTATGCATGAGTTTTTCAGCTTGAGATTTTATTACTTCAACAACCTCTGGATGGTTATGACCCACAGCGTTTACGGCAACACCAGCTGCCATATCGATAAAAATATTTCCATCCGGATCGACTATAGTTGCACCTCGAGCTTCACTCCATACGAAAGGATTTACATATGGCGGTAATAACGTAACCGTTTCAAGTTCGTAGACTTTGTTCAAGATCTCCTTAGCTTTTGGTCCAGGTATTTCTTTCGAAACCAATTTCGGTGCCTCAAAGCAAGATAACCTACGCATTTCCTCCTCGAATGGACCCATAACACACCAACTAACGATGCCTAATCTTTTATTATTACATATAAAAGATTTTGCTCGTGCTATGTGAGGATATCAAGATAAGCCATGGAGGGTTACGGAGTGGTCTAGAAACTTGGTTATGGCGGTGGTGCTCGTGTTCCCAAGGTGTTGGAGTTTGATTGGGCTGGTGATGATTCAGAGTAAGAGGTGCTAGCAAAGTTAAAAGCACTGTGCAAAATCACGCAGACATACATTATTGAATTAACTGCTAGACAACCATAGAGAGATAAACACTTTACAGAGGCTCTAGCGTAATCGTTCAGAAGTCGATTAAGGAGAGATCTGGGCTTACGGTTACTGAATGGTTATGGAAAGCTAAAGCCTGTAGTAGTCAGAATAGCCAATACACTACCTACCCTCATCTTTTGGGTAAAAGAGGGTAGCGGAGCGCTAGGCAACCACTAAGATTTGATAGAAAACTACTCGCCAGACGCTAAAAGCTCAGCGTCTTTAAGTTGAGAGATGATCTGCATGATTGGCTCTCTTACCTCGCCTGGGTCACGCCCGATTACAGCAGCAACCTCTTGCACAACTTCTTCTGTTGTGTTACCTTCGAAGGAGCTCCATATGGCGATCACAGGGTCGCTTACAAGGTATGCCGTGCCTTTGTCATTGACAAGTAGTTTTTCACCCTGGGGGGTTTCGCCCAACTGACCCCTCTTGAATAGCTTTTCTGTAGCCATGGTTAAAGTGGTTTTTTCGCATTATTTATTGCTTGCGCTTTGCTATTTATGCAGTGCAAATAATTTTGACTCTATAAACTATAAGAATATTCCGATTTAGGTGATCGAAGTGGCCTAACTGTATAGATGTTAGTTGACATAATATAAATATAAGTATTCTACATGAAGTTTGCAAAGAGCCATAGTGATACTTTATGTTTAACCAAAACAAAGTTTGGGAAATAATATTAAATTTTGCAAGATCAAATAAAGGAAAGACTCTTTCCTTACTAAACCACGCAAAGGGATCGCCGTTTATAATAACTGAGGCATCAGAGAACTATGTTCGGGTAGACAAACTTCAAATTAAAATGACGAAGCAGATGTTTCTAGGTATATACGAGTATCTCAAGAGCAGGCGTGATTGGTTGAAAATAGGAGCCAGCCGAGTTGGCACTTCTCCAGAAACGATTGAAGGATTCATCAAATCAAAATTTTTCAAGGGCAAGATTGGACGCACTAAGCACAGCCACGTGGTTCGCTGCCATTCTTGTCTACTCAAATATAGGAGTAGAGTTCAACCATAAAGCCAGAGGTCAAAAAATAAGGTTAAGAATTTAGGACAAGACGCTTTCAATCTTAAGTAGAAAAACACGCACTGGCTTACGGTAGTATGGTATTGCTTTTGATATCAAAAAGAGTGAACATCGCTCAGAAATAGTATAATGATAATGCGACTGATCTTGTAAAGTGTAGGTTAAGTACCTAAAGAAGCGGCGTTAATCTTTGAATTTACTTTATGTATCGCCTAAGAAAAATTATCTGAACCCATAAAAGATGCCGAGGGCAGGATTTGAACCTGCGACAGCCCGGTCTTCAGCCGGGTGCTAGAGGCCTAGGCTCTCTCCTTAGCCCGCCTTGGTCAGGCTGAGCTACCTCGGCACAACATAAGGTTCTTGGCTTAACTGCTATAAGACTTTCTGATGACTCATTCAACGGAGTGTTCAAAAAAGGTTTATAGGCTTAACGTAGACGCCTAGTGAGTGGTGCAGGAGGAATGGGTGGGGCTAAGAAGAAGACATTAGCAAGTATGGAGAAAACGCAGCAGAAGGAGCCAGAAGAATCCCAGCAGAAACGTAAAGAGGCTAAACGGGAACAGCAGAGCAAACAGTTAAGCACACTACAGTTAAAGATGAATGAAGAGCAGATTCTTAACGCATTAGCGCAGCTGAAAGCTATTACAGTCTACGCAGCGGCGAAAACGCTTGGCATAAAAGCATCCGTAGCCTCAAGTATCTTGAAAAGCCTCTATCAAAAAGGGCTACTGAAAAAAGAGGGGGGTTTTAGCGGACACCCTATCTATGCACTCAACCAGCAAACTTAGACCATCAAAGTGGTATCGGTAAGATTACTGCCAAGCAGAAGTCTAGATAAAGTATCTAACTGAACATAGCACCTCAGATACGCTGTCGCCATCTGGTTTATGATGTTTTCACCTTTTTTAGTTAATGTGTAAAGTTTCTTTCTTGCTTCGTTAAAGCTTGTTATGTAACCTTGTTCTTCTAACGTGTTTAAGGTAGGGTATACCGTACCTGGGCTTAGGAGAATTTGGAATCTATCGTAGATATACGTTATTATATCGTAGCCTGAAATAGGCTTCTTTCTAATGAGTCCCAAGATTATAAAGTCCAGAAAGCTTCTTACGCATTTATATCTTATTTCCCTATTTAGGTTGATGTCTAAGTTCTCTAGTAAGGTTGTTCACCTCCAATTTTTCTATTTTTACTGCTGTTAACCAGCTTAATCCCCGCTTAATATACTATCTTTCAGTATATTAACTTTACTAGAGTATCTGAATACCAGTATTACGGTAGCATTATAAATGACTAGTGTGCAAATATGGTAGCGAGGAATGTGTTAAGGACAGGCTTCGATTTACTTGATATCTCTTCTGCTGGACCTCTAGAGGGAAGATTAAATCTATTGTTATCTGACAGACCTTTTAGTAAAACATGTTTTATAGCAAAGCTGGTTAAATCGGCACTTGAGAACGGTTGGGTTGTTCATTACTTGGATCTAGACACCTTCTTTACAGTCTACAAGCGTCTTAACTTACTAAACCTCCCTTACTCTGAAAATCTCCGCGTTTACAACTCAGAAATGGACACATTAAATAAAGATATCTCAGTTGTGTGCTCAACCTCCACCAAGAAGCCGCAGTTTATAATCTTAGATTCTTTACCTGCGTTCTACGATATATTTGCTGGTAGAAGTAGGTCTTCGGAAGTAAATTGGAGAATAGGGTTATACATAGCCTTATTGATGCACCACATAAAAGTGAATAAGGGAGCAATCTTAGCAGCAAGCTTACTCAGATCAAAGAAGATTAAAGAAGACACGTGGATCCCTTCATACCCTGGGGGTATGTTAATGAGAGCCGGAAGCTCAACGATCTATGAGCTGAGAGAGAAGAGCAATTTTATAATAGAATTGAAGGTTATAAAGCATGAGAAAAAAGATATAGAGGGTAGAGTCTGGTCTCTACCTCTCACTTTCTAACATCTCTAGAGAGTTTAGCGGCCGCATCGGCAATTCTGTCTGCAGCTTCAAGTGTTTTCTCAGACAACCCTAAAGTGAACCTAAAGTAGCCTTCAGCGTGATAGGAGTTACCTGGCGCAACTGCTACCTTTCCTTCTTTCAGAATATATTTGGCGAACTCCATCGATGAAAGCCCAAGTTTTTCTATGCTAGTTAATACAAGGTTCGTGCCTTCTGGTTTTATGCATAGTAGCCCTTGGACTTCGTTGAACCTTTTTACCACGTGATCTCTATACCTTTGCATCTTTGAGATCGTGCGTTTAAGGTGTCTTTTCTCCCAGTCTTCTTCTAGTGCTGCAGCTGCGCCACATTGTATAAAGTTTGGTACTCCCATAGAGCTGTAGGTTAAGGGCAGTACCATGCGTTCAATTATTTCTTTGTTGGCTATGGCGTAGCCGAGTCTGAAGTTCAGCATATAGTATAGTTTGGAGAAGCTGTGTATTGAGATTACTCTGTCTCTCACATCCTTGAATGATAGTAGTGAGATATGTTTTCTGCCGTCAAATGTGAATCCGTCATATACTTCGTCGTGCATAATTAGAAGGTCATGCTCCTTAGCCAGTTTAGCTATGCCTCTCAGTTCATTTTCGGTTAGAACTCTGCCCGTTGGATTATGAGGTGAACATATAACAATCATCTTTGTCTTGTTGGTTATCTTTTCTCCGAATCTTTCGGCATCGTGCTTAAAGCTATTCTCATAAGATATAGGTATAAAGACTGGAGTGCCTGATGCGAGCTCAACAGGTATATCGAAGAAAAAGTTCGGTGCAACCATAATCACTTCATCACCTGGATTTAAGAGAACTTGCATAGCAAAGTAGATCGCCTGCATGCTTCCTGCAGTAACCAGAACTTCAGATTCAGGATCCACTGTGATTCCATTGAACCATTTGGCTCGCTTTGCTACGGCCTCTCTTAACTTACTTTCGCCTAGGAAAGGTGCAACCGCGCCTCCAGCCTTAATTTTCAGAGCCTTCTGCTGTTCATTCATAAGGTAGCGTGGTGGTATCGTTGATGAGACGCTTTCTGCGTGTAGAAGCACCTTTTCACCTTTAGCTAACATAGCAGCAGCCATCTCCATGATTACTTCTGTCCCGAAAGGTTCGCCAGTTTCTTTGACGGTTTGTGTACGTTTCCATAAGTCTTGAACTCTTGTGGCAAAATAATGATGCATAAATAACCTTCCACCTTTGAGCTATTTATTGTTTTTAGTTCTGCTTGGGTGAAAATTATTTGGAAAAGTTTATACAAATAGAGGGAGGAAGGCATAATAAGAGTGAGGTGGAAGTTATTAGATGAGCGACGAAGAAATTAAACAGAAAGTAAATGAAGATGGTCAAAAGATTAAGGAAGATGAAGATCTCAAGGCGAAGATACTTGTCTTAGAGGACAAGATTAAGGATTGTGAAAAGAAAGCTGAGAACTATCTTACACAGCTCAAATATCTCCAAGCAGATTTCGAAAATTATCGTAAGAAGTTCGAGGCTGAAGTAAGTCGTAGAGTAATGAGCGTAAAAGAAGGTTTGATGCTCGCTCTTATCCCTATTAAAGAGGATTTGGAGCGCGCGATACAGGCTGCTAATGAAGGTTCTTCTTTATTGGAGGGGGTGAAAATGGTTGCTGAGAACTTTAAGTCTGTGCTTACTAGAGAAGGATTGGAGGAGATAGATGCTTTAGGCGCTAAATTTAACCCGAATCTGCATGAGGCTTTGAGTTATGTAAGTAAGGAGGATTGTGAGGACGGAGTTATAACCGCTGTGATAAGAAAAGGTTATAAACTGAGCGGTAAAGTTATAAGAGCAAGCTTAGTAGAGGTTAATAAAAGGCAATTAGAATCTAAAATTAAAGAGAAGTAAAAGAGAAGGTGGTGGTTATGACAAAGATAATTGGTATAGATCTGGGCACCAGCAACTCAGCAGCTGCAGTGCTCTTAGGCGGGAGACCGACTATCATACCTAGCGCAGAAGGGACTACCCTAGGTGGGAAAGCCTTTCCATCAGTTGTAGCCTTCACTAAAGATGGGCAGCTCCTAGTAGGCGAACCAGCTAGGAGGCAGGCAACAACTAATCCCGAAGGGACGGTCTTCGCCATCAAAAGGAAGATGGGTACAGACTACAAGGTGAAGATATTCGGTAAAGAGTATACCCCCCAACAGATCTCTGCGTTTATACTGCAAAAGATAAAGCGTGATGCAGAGGCCTTCTTAGGTGAGAAGGTTGAGAAAGCGGTAATAACTGTTCCAGCATACTTCAACGATAACCAGAGGCAGGCAACAAAGGATGCAGGTGAAATAGCGGGCTTAGAAGTTGTTCGAATCATAAATGAGCCTACGGCTGCAGCTCTAGCTTATGGTTTAGACAAGGCGGGCAAGGAGCTGAAGATTATGGTCTTTGACTTCGGAGGAGGCACGCTTGATGTTACCATTATGGAGTTCGGGGGTGGAGTGTTTGAGGTTAAATCAACTAGTGGAGACACTCAGCTAGGCGGAACCGATATGGATAATGTGCTCACTCAATATCTTATTGAACAGTTCAGGAGAGAGACTGGCATAGATATCTCTAGTGATCGTATGGCTGTGCAGAGGGTTAGAGAGGCTGCTGAAAAGGCGAAGATCGAGCTTTCAACACTTCTTACTACTGAAGTAAATATACCGTTCTTAGCTAGTGATGCTAATGGTCCAAAGCATTTAGCCACTACTTTAACGAGAGCAAAACTTGAGGAGCTTGTTAGACCTATTGTGGAGCGGTGTAGAGGTCCGATGATGCAAGCGCTGGCTGATGCGAAGATGAGGCCTGAAGATATTGATAAGATAATACTTGTAGGTGGTCCTACTAGGATGCCTATCGTTAGAGAGTTTGTAAAGCAGGTTATGGGCAAGGAGCCTGAGCGTGGTATAGATCCTATGGAGTGTGTCGCTATAGGTGCATCTATACAGGGTGGGATAATTGTGGGTGAAATAACCGATATAGTCCTCTTGGATGTTACTCCTCTATCTCTTGGCGTGGAGACATTAGGAGGTATATTCACGAAGATCATAGAGCGGAACACAACTATACCTACTAGGCGGAGCCAAGTCTTTACAACAGCGGCAGACTTTCAGACAACAGTAACGATTCACGTGCTGCAAGGCGAGCGCCCTATGGCTGCCGATAATATCTCATTAGGAATGTTTCATCTTACTGGCATACCTCCGGCGCCTAGAGGTGTACCTCAAATTGAAGTGACCTTCGATATTGATGCTAACGGTATCTTGAATGTTTCAGCGAAGGATCTGGCTACAGGTAAGGAGCAGAAGGTCACAATAAGCGCAGCGACAAAGCTTTCGAAGGAGGAGAAGGAGAGGCTGATTAAGGAGGCTGAAAGGTTTGCAGAGGAGGATAAGAAGAAGAAAGAGTTGGCTGAGGCTCAGAATACCGCGGATACTGTACTCTATACAGCTGAGAAGACTAAAGCTGAATTAGCTTCCAAGCTGACTCAAGAGCAGTTGTCTAAGTTAGATCAAGCGATGAAAGATCTTAAGGACGCTCTATCAAGTAAGGATTTGAATAAGATTAAGAGCAAGACCGATGAACTTACTAAGGTCCTGCAAGAAATTGGCACCTACGTTTATCAGCAGACCGCCCAGCAGAGGGCTACCCAGGCACCAAAACCTGAGGGAGATAAGAAGGTAGTCGATGCTGATTACAAAGTTGTAGACGAAGAAAAGCGTTGAATCTAATTGAGCACCAAGAAGGATTACTATGAGATACTCGGTGTTCCTAGGAATGCTACGAAGGATGAGATAAAGGCAGCATATAGAAAGCTCGCCTTACAGTATCACCCTGATAGAAATAAGTCTCCGGATGCGGAAGAGAAGTTTAAAGAGATATCTGAAGCCTATGCTGTGCTTTCTGATGATGAAAAAAGGGCGCAGTATGATCAGTTTGGTCACGCGGGTATAGGTGGTAGATACTCAGCTGAAGATATATTCCGCGGAGCAGACTTTGAAACAATATTTAGAGATTTAGGGTTCGGCTTCGACTTCGACGACCTATTCTCAAGATTCTTCGGAGGAAGGCGCGTATATGAAGAAGCTAAAGGTAGAGACATCTCACTATCTTTAACTATAACACTTGAGGAAGCGGCTTCAGGAACAACAAAAGAGATTCAAGTGCCTCGAACAGAGCGATGTAAGGCTTGTAATGGTAGCGGGGCTAAGCGTGGAACCTCACCAACTATCTGTTCACGCTGCCAAGGTAGAGGTCAAGTGCAATACACTCGCAGAATGGGTTTCGCACAGATAATTACAACTACAACCTGTGATGTTTGCGGTGGTCGCGGCTCGATCATCGAAAACCCTTGTCCAGAATGTAGGGGTACTGGTTTAATTGAAGTTTATCGGAAGATAAAGGTTGATGTGCCGGCTGGTGTGGATGAGGGCTTCACGCTTAGGCTTCGGGGTGAAGGGGATATCCATCCGTTGACTAAGAACTCAGGTGACCTCTATCTGACCATATCAATAGCGTCTCACAAATATTTTAAGAGGGATGGTGACGATTTGATCTTTGAAACTCAGATAAGCTTTCCCCAAGCTGCTTTGGGGACTGAGATAGCTGTGCCAACTTTAGATGGGCATATGTGGCTTAAAATACCTCCAGGCACTCAGAGTGGTACGGTCTTCAGATTAAAAGGTAAAGGTATGCCTAGAATCAGGAGTAGGTACAGTAGAGGTGATCTTCTAGTTAAGGTTGATGTTAAAGTTCCGACCAAGCTTACTGAGAGACAGAAGGCTCTTCTTAAGGAACTTGAGAAGGAGCTTGAATAAATGGTTAAGTTTATTTGCCTCTACGACACATGAATATCTGCTAAAAGGTGGTTTAATTGGTTAACCAAAGTCTTACCTCAAAAAAGTTAAGTTATATTCTTCGGATCAGTAGGCAGAGCTGCGCTAGATGCTTCTTCTGTTACTCGCACTGCCCGAGGAATAGGTTCAAGCATAAGTTTCTGAATGCAAGCCATTAAACTTGCCCTTCTAAATCTTGTTTAAATCTCCTCTTCAATATAGCTAAAGCCGCTTCTACTGCTTCGATGCCCTCTTTTGTCAAAGGCATCTTTAGATGAATCTCACCTGCTGTAAGCTCTATGTATTCAGTTAACTTCTCTTCAGGCTTCGTTTGTTGCTTGACTTGAACCTCCTCTTTAACAGATGATTTAGAAACTAGGGGTAGTAGATCGTCTTGATAGGCTCGCCTTATCCAATCTTCTTTTGCTTGAGCCTCATCTATGCTTGCACCTGTTATTTTCGCCAGCTCTTCTGCAAAGCCTTGTTTAGGGAGGTTTACACCGAACCTGAAGTAAAGTTCTTTCCAAAGTGGGATGTTTGTAGCTGCTTTTTCTAAGGCTACTTCCTCATCACTTCTGGCTTTTGGGTAAGCTAGGGTAGATCCTAATTCGGTTATATGTATCTTACCTCGCCCATCTATTAAGCCATAAGCTCTTAGAGCAGTGAGCTTCAACAGAAAGGCTCCGCTTTTAGCTGATATGTGGTTAAGCGTCGTCGCAACTTCGTCTAGATCGCTAACTTCAGCGTCTTGGAATTTGCTATGTAGTCTTCTAATCGCATCGATAAGAGTAGGGTAGAGACGAATAGGAGGCACACTGTATCTTCCGATACGCAACTTTCTTAGATCCTCTTAAACAAGGAAAGAGGACTGCAAATATTAACCTTACTTCTTTACGGTAACTTTATTTAAGTGATTAACAAATGGATTATAAGCGGGATTTAGGTGTGTCTTCGCTGCTTACAGTAAAGCATGTAACTAAGAGATTTGGGGGATTGGTAGCTCTAAATGATGTGAGTTTTGATGTTAAAGAGAGGGAAATTGTTGGCATAATTGGGCCTAACGGCGCCGGTAAAACGACACTCTTTAATGTGATAACAGGTTTCTACCATCCAGATTCTGGGCGGATAACATTTGATGGAGTGGATATAACCAAGCATAGGCCAGACCAAATATGCGCCTTAGGCTTGACACGCACCTTCCAGCTCGTGAAACCCTTCAAAGACCTGACTGTCTTCGAAAATGTTTTGATAGGAGGGATGCTTAGAAGAGGTAAGTCAGCTGCGGTTGAGAAGGCTGAAAGTATAATAAAAGATTTAAACTTGCAGAGTGTTCGTGATGTTCCTGTTAAGAATTTGCCTGTCGCCGAAAGGAAGATAGTTGAAGCTGCTAGAGCTTTGGCGACCGAGCCTAAAATGCTGCTTTTAGACGAGGTTGCGGCTGGTTTGAATCCAAGTGAGAGCACAAGAACTTTGGAGACCTTAAAGAGGGTTAAAGAGCAGGGTGTTACTCTCTGCTTAGTTGAGCACGTTATGAGGTTTATCATGGGTATCTCTGAGCGGATAGTGGTTCTTGACCGAGGGTTGAAGATAGCTGAAGGCTCGCCCTCTGAGATAGCAGCCAACAAGTCTGTGATAGAAGCGTATTTAGGTGTTAAATATGCTTGAGGTAAACTCGTTAAATGTTTCCTACGGTGAGATTCAAGTTTTATGGGACGTTACTCTAAAGGTGGATAAAGGGGAGATCGTCGCGCTTATAGGCTCTAATGGGGCAGGTAAAACAACTTTACTTAAGACCATAGCTGGTCTGCTTAAACCTTTATCGGGCTCCGTAAACTATCTTAACGAGCGAATTGATAGGTTACCACCACATAAGATCGTAGAAAAGGGTGTTGCATTAGTTCCAGAAGGTAGAGGGCTCTTCCCCTACATGACCGTATATGAAAACCTGCTTATGGGCGCTTATACGCAGCACAAAAGTAACGAAGAAGTAATCAGCTGGATCTATGAGATTTTCCCCATATTAAAAGAGCGGAAGAATCAGCTGGCTTCTACACTTAGTGGGGGTGAGCAGCAGATGCTGTCTATAGCGCGTAGCCTCATGAGCAACCCTAAATTATTGATGCTAGATGAACCGTCACAGGGCTTAGGGCCTAAGGTAGTCCTTAAGATTCTTGATACGGTTAAGCTGATTAATGAGAGGGGTGTTACGATTATGTTGGTTGAACAGAGTGTACTTCATGCTCTTGAGTTGGCTAATAGGGTTTATGTGATTGAGAACGGTAGAATTGTGCATAGTGGCAGGAGTGAAGAAATCAGAAGTCTTGAGGATGTTAAGAAAGCGTACCTAGGCCTTTGAAAAGCGCTATTAAGAGTGAAGCATAAATAGGAAAAACAACGCATAAAAAAATTGATCAGTTTGCAGACCCCAGTAGAGCGCTTTGATGTTGTAATTGCTGGTGTTGGGGGTCAAGGTACGATCTTAGCTTCACGAATAATAGGCAGAGCAGCAGTGCTAGCTGGGCTTAAGGTCCGGGGCTCAGAGCTCCTAGGTATGTCCCAAAGAGGCGGCGCGGTTTATAGTCACGTGAGGTTCGGCACTAAAGTAGAGGCGCCGATAATACCCGAAGGGGCTGCTCACATGCTCTTAAGCTTCGAGCCCTCGGAGGGGCTTAGATATCTACACTACCTCTCAAAGAACAGTTTAATTCTTGTTAACACGAAACCTATCATACCTCAGACCGCATCTGCGGGGTTAAGTAAGTACCCTGACCTCGAGCATGTTATGCAACATTATCGTAATTATGCCTTAACGATAGCTTTAGATGCTACAGCATTAGCCCTGCAGGCCGGCAATCCTATTGCAGCGAACAGCGTTATGCTAGGCGCTATGGTTGGTACTGGAAGATTTCCTCTATCTACTGAGTTGATGCTCCGAGCAATCGAAGAAGCCGTAAGAAAAAGCCTAGCAGATGTTAATAAGAAAGCTTTCTTATTAGGCTTGGAAAAAGCCAAACAGCTGATTGAGTCTCAAGCTGCTGCAGCTGGAGTCTAAAAAAGAGGGTGAAAGATTGAGTTTAAGATCTCTAATTGGGAGAAAACAAGGAGATAAGGTTCTTCTAATGGGTAATGAAGCTATTGCTTGGGGTGGTGTAGAAGGAGGTGTAGCCGTAGCAGCAGCCTACCCTGGTACACCATCCTCAGAAATATTAGATAGCTTGGCGGAGGTGGCTAAAGACTACAATATTTACGCTGAATGGTCTGTGAATGAGAAGGTGGCTCTTGAGGTAGCCTTAGCAGCTTCATACTGCAAATTAAGAAGCATGACATCTATGAAGCACGTTGGGCTGAATGTAGCTCACGACACATTTATGACAGCTGCACATATAGGTGCTAGAGGCGGATTTGTAATAGTCTCTTGTGACGACCCTAATGCTTGGAGCTCTCAAAATGAGCAAGATAATAGGTATATAGCGATGCAGGCGTATGTTCCCGTCTTTGAGCCATATACACCGGATGAAGCGAAGAAGATGATGGTCTACGCCTTCCAGTATTCAGAGAATTATGGTCAGCCTGTTATGTTGAGAAGCACGACCAGAGTTAGCCACGCTGTTTCAGAAGTGGAGTTAGGTTCTGTGCTTAGTCTTGGGCGTAAGCCAGTTTGGGAGAAGAGACCTGATCTGCTGGTGTATGATTCTGCTGGTGCTAGAAGGAATAGGGTCGAGATGGTAAAACGGTTTGAGCGAATCGCTAAAGAGATTGATAAAGTGCCGTTTAATAAACTGGATCTAGTTGACGGAACTAAGCAGGGTATTGTGGCTTCAGGGTTAGCGTATGGTTATGTTAAAGAGACCCTAAACCTGCTGGATCTAGACGGTAAGGTCTCTTTACTAAAGTTAGGTACCACTTATCCTTTACCAAAGGAATTGGTCAAGAAGCTCTTAGAGAATGTTGAAGAAGTGCTTATAGTAGAGGAACTCGAACCGATAACTGAGACTCTGGTCAAAGCTTACTCTGTGGACCTAGGCCTTAAGACGCGCTTTCACGGTAAAGACTGGATACCTCTTATAGGTGAGCTTACAACAAAGCCTGTTATGCAGGCTATAGCGAAGTTCCTTGGGGTTGAATCACCAATCAGCTATGATGAAAAATCTAGGCTTTCAGAGACCGCGGCACGCCTTCCTCCTACACGCCCCCCTGTATTATGCCCAGGTTGTCCTCATAGAGCGTCATACTTTTCTCTGAAGAAGATCTCCACCAGAGTAGCTAATAACCCTAAGCGCTTCGGGTTAGATGTGGTGTTCGGAGAATCTACATCACCTATCTACCCTGGTGATATAGGTTGCTATGGATTAGCCTACCTACCGCCATTTAGAACCTCAGACCTCTCAATATGTATGGGTGGGGGAATAGGTTTCGCAAATGGGTTAGCTCACCTTGTAAAAGCGCCTATCTTCGTTAGTATAGGTGACTCAACATTCTTCCACGCAGGTATACCAGCTTTAGTAAATGCGGTGCACCATAGAGCAAGAATGGTTGTGGTTATACTTGATAATGATGTGACAGCTATGACTGGAGAGCAGCCTACACCAGGCTCAGCCGTTGATGCGTTAGGGCAGCCTGCACCTAGGGTTATGCTTGAAAACCTGGCAAGGGGTTGTGGTGTGAGCTATGTTCAGGTTGTGGATCCAAGTGACTTTAAGAGGAGTCAAGCGGTGCTTGAGGAAGCTGTGAAGGTGGACGGGCCTGCGGTGGTGATCTTCAGGAGACCCTGTGAGCTTATTAGGACAAGAGAGCAGAGAAGACAGGGCATACTTCCAGAGCCTTACACAGTGGATCAAAGTAAATGTACTAAATGTATGGTCTGCATAACGGGCTTTGGGTGCCCAGCTATCTACAAACAGGGTAACATAATCCAGATAGATCCAACGTTATGCACAGGCTGCGGGGACTGCGCCCAGATCTGCCCTCACGAGGCCTTTGTACAGACTCAGTCTTCAGTGCAGACGACCTAAATCAAGTCATCTTCTGTATCAGGCGGTCAGCCTTCACTCGATGAAATGCTAGTCCCATCTCTTGTGCGCTGAAACCCATGGCTAAGCCCAGTAGCTGGGTGTAGTAGAAGATGGGTATGTTATGATTCTTGTTTATTTTTAGGTTCACCTCAAGCTGCCCCGCATCATACTGTAGAAAGCAGGTTGGGCAGATCGTAACTAAGCCATCTACGTCAAGCTCATCTAGTTCAGTTAGTTTCTCATCTAATGCGTTTATCATTCTACTTTCATCTATAAACCTTGCGAAGGATGCGCAGCACAGCCTCTCTGTCTTATATCTTATAGGTTCGGCGCCTATAGCCTTAATGAGTTCATTAAAAGAATTGGGGTAAGATGGGTTATCATACGCCTCTAGATCGTGAATGATGTGACAACCCAAATGTGGCGCGAATCTTAACCCAGTCAGAGGGCGGATTACGTGCTTCTTCAGCTGCTCTACACCTATCTTCTTGTATAGCAACCAGAGGAGGCTTCTTACCTCTATTGTGCCTTTATATCTTCGCCCAACACTGCTCAAGACGCTGTTCACAATATCTTTTAGCCTCTGATCCTGCTTCAGCTCTACGTTTACTGTGTTGAGGGTTAGGTTGCAGCCTGAACAGATGGTAAGCATCTCTCTTTCCTGCTCTTCAGCTAAAGTGAGGTTTCTTGCTGCTAGAGCGTACCAAGCTATCTTATCAGCGAAGACTGTCGAAGTTGGATCTGGACAGCAACTTGCTTCAGTCAAGGGTGTAACCTTAACTCCAAGTCTGTCAAACACCTTTAGGGTAGCCGCCTCTATGTAAGGTAAACGTGCTGGTATGAAGCAGCCTGTGAATAAGGTATAGTGAAGGTCACTCAACCCTTAACCTCCTTTAATGAGGTTAGACTCTTTAAGAGAGTCTGAACCTCTTCTTTCGGTCTCCTAATTTCATTTAAACCTAGACTTCGCCGCCTCTTTAAGATCGTTTCAGATAAAGCTGCTAGGGATGCTTCATTAGATATTGTTGATAGGTTATTTGCACAGTAGTCAAGAAACTTACGCAAACCTTCAGATTTTGAAGAAATCATTTGGCTGAATAATAGAGCGTCGCCAACAAACTTTGTTGACAAGGCTAATCCCCTCTCTGCTGTCAAGACACCTGCTTTCGTTGAAGCGGATATGAGTAGTGCTATGTGACCTTCCTTAGCTGTAGTTAGATCTTCAGCAAGCGTATACTTCAATGCGCCTCTGTCGCAAACCTTCACACACTTTGGTTCCCCTTTGCATAGGTCACACTTAACAGCCTTACCCGATATAGTGTCAAACATAACTCCTTCGATCGGGCATATTAAGAAGCAGCTTCTGCAACCTACACAGGTTTCACTTCTAACCGAGCTAAGACCAC
>Ga0123519_10000255_pt1 | contig 92098 bp, 97 predicted proteins | sample YelNatPaOPRAMG02_FD_87396 | JGI IMG/M metagenome (GOLD analysis project Ga0123519, IMG submission 87396) | Hot spring microbial communities from Yellowstone National Park - Yellowstone National Park OP-RAMG-02 (version 2) | ecosystem: Environmental > Aquatic > Thermal springs > Hot (42-90C) ...
GTGTAAAAAGTGTGGATTTGAAAATCCAGAAGGATTAAAGTTCTGTGGTAATTGTGGTGCAAAATTAAGTGCTATCATTGAAGTTCATAAATTCGAAGGTTTGGCAATATTGCACATAACAGCCAGTGCATATTTGCTAATTTCATTAATTTCATCATATAGCCTCATATCTATATTCTCCAACGCTTTAGTAGGAGAACGCAATACCCTCATGATTCTATATCTTGTATCAGGAATACTAGGATTATATGCTGGATATGAGTTCTATTTGGGAAAAGTTGGCAAGTATTTGAAGGTTATATCAGCGTTAGCAATAATAATTGGCTTAGTATCCACATCCATCTTATTCTGGGCAGGATTAGCAGTAATGGGCGTCATAGGTCCTGCTTGGATAATATTCCTGATAAATGCATGGATTCTATGGAAAGAGAGAGGAAGGCTGTAGCATCATGAATCTAACTTTACTCTCCAAGGAAACTGGCAAACGATCGTAATGAGGCTCATCAGAATTCATCAATTTTATCATTATCTACGCCAACTCCAACTTGATACTCTATTATAGACATTTACCATTATGTTAGCATCTGCATAGTTGCCAAATTTATCGTAGGCTCTAACAGTTATCGTATGCCATCCATTGCTAACAGACTTTGTGTCCCAATAACAATAGTAAGGATTGCTATAGTCAATGCCTATCAAATTGCCATCTATGTAAAACTCTACTTTGCTTATCCCAGATTCATCAGATGCAGATGCTGATATCTTTAGATTATTTGAAACTTTTGTGCCGTTCCTAGGTTTTGTGATGCTTACGATAGGAAGAATTCCATCACCAACTACCTCGTTGTATACATTTACATTGACGAAATTTGATTCCCCAGTATTCCCAGACGCATCATATGCTTTAGCTACAAATGTATGGCAGCCATTAGATTCGTTAGTCGTATCCCAATAGAAGCTGAAAGGAGCGGTATTGTCAACTGCATAAAGGGACCCATCCTTGTAGAGCTCTACCATTGATACACGATCATTATCGTAGGCATCGACGCTTATAGTGATACTTCCAGAGACTGTAATGCCATCACTTGGATAGGTTATCATAACACTTGGAGGCTCTATATCCTTTAAAGTCACAAAGCCAGATGCTTTTGTCAAAGCCCCTAAAGCATCTATTCTACCATAGCCATAGTATACATCATAACCAGGATCGCCAAGATCCAAGGCTGTAGACTCCATTATCTGCTCCACTTGAGTAGGGGTCAAAGATGGGTTGGCTGAAAAGATCAAAGCTGCCAAGCCTGCTGTCAATGGAGCTGAGAAGGATGTGCCAGATGCGCCACCATAACTACCTCCTCTAATCGTAGTGTAGATGCTCGAGCCTGGGGCTGATAGGTCTATGTAAGGTCCATAGCTGGAGAAGGATGCTCTAGAATCGCTACTCGTAGTTGCACTTACAGAAATTATGTAAGGATTGTCAGCGTCTGTGTGATTTGTATTATCGTTGCCTCCAGCGGCAACTACTAAGCCTCCTTTGTCCATGAAGTACTTTGCAGCATCAGATATCATATTACCGCCAAATATTGCAAAGCTAATTACTGCTACTTTGGCTCCTCTATCAGCAGCATAAACTAGGGCTTTGGTCAAAAGTGATGAATATGCGTAGCCATTCGTATCAGTAACCCTTAAAGGTAATATAGAACACTGCCAACCTATGGATGAGACACCGATAACATTGTTCGTCAACGCTGCAGCTACTCCTGCAACCTTTGTTCCATGACCATAAACATCAGTAGTATTGTAGTTGTTATCGTAGAAGTTGTATCCTTGAAGTAATTTTGATGACAAATCGGGATGATTAGGATCAACTCCACTATCAAGAACAGCTATTATAACGTTAGAATCTCCTTTTGAGATGTCCCATGCTTGTGGAGCCGAAATCTTTTCCAAGTGCCACTCAGATGAATAATATTGATCGTTAGGAATTATGGAGGGAGGTATTCTAAAGTCTTCTTCTACAAAATCTATCAAAGGATTGCTCAATAATTCTGATTTAATGTATTGTAAAGACCCCCGTGAAGCAGAGACTTTAAGGACCTGAGTCTGAGGAATTTCGTCTTCTATTCCAAGCCCCAATGAAGCTAGGAGGCTTTCTCTATACTCTTCACTAACTCCAGGCTTGAATTTAATCAACAATCTATCTGATAAATTACCTAAATTGACGGTTAATCCAAGCATAGGGGTTATGAAAAGCCCCGTAAGGATTACGAAAGTCAATACGATGCTAGATGCTCTTGGAGGTTTTTCCCCATTATGTTTCTTGAACAAACTGTTAACAACTTTCTTCAATTTTAACATATTCATAACATATGCATATTACATATATTTAAATATGGAAGAATCTGCTTATAGTTGATGGATAAGGTTAATAATTTAAGCGAATAATTATGTATAAGTTACGGGTAACGAAAAGATAACAATTCCCGGTTCATCTTAGAAAGGAAAAAGATTAAACTTTATGCAATAAAATCTTTCTTATGGCGATTTTCTCGGATTTGGCTGGAGTAAAGATTGGCGATGAGCATCCTGTTCGAATAATGGGAGTAATAAACGTAAGTCCTGAATCTTTCTACAAAGGATCAGTAAGAAAGTCTCCTAATGAGATAGCAAATTTAGCAAAAAGGATGGAGGAAGAAGGGGCAGATATAATAGACATTGGAGCTATGTCGACAGCGCCATACTTGAAGACAGAAATATCCATAGAAGAAGAGATCGAGAGATTATCCATGGCTATTAAAGTGGTAAAGGAAACTGTCTCATTACCAATATCTGCTGATACAACGAGAAGCAAGTCTGCAGAAGCAGCCATGAAGGCTGGAGCCACTATCATCAACGATGTTCATGGTTTAAAGGGAGACGAGAATATGGCAAGAATAGTTTCTGATTATGATGCTAGCCTTGTAATTGCTGCTCATGCAATAAAACACGATCAAGGAAATCCTGTTGAAAAAATCAACACGGCTTTGAAAGAAAGTTTGAATATTGCGAGAAAGGCTGGGATAGATGATGAGAAGATAGTAATAGATCCTGCAATAGGCTTTATTCGCGATGCAAATATTCCATGGCAAGTTTGGGACTGCTATGTAATAAAAAATCTGGAAAAACTTCGTGAACTCAATAAGCCTATTTGCATAGCAGTATCGAGAAAATCCTTCATAGGGAAGATATTGAACCAAAAAGAACCTGAAGATAGGCTCTTTGGCTCTCTATCAGCAACAGCTATAGCCGTTTACAATAGTGCTCATCTGATACGCACCCATGATGTAATTTCCACACTGCAGGTTGTAAGACTTGCAGAGTTCATAAGAAAGATTTAATAGAACTGATCAAGATAGAATCATTAGAATTAACGCTGATTTCTGATGGTATATTTTTATACTAAAAGCTTTAGACGAGTGTTGATATAGCTAAATGTCCATTAATGCTGAGAGCAGGTTAAGGTTAGGGATTGTTCTTATCCTCACTTCTTCATATATGGTGATTGAGATTTTAGGAAGCATTTTGACCAATAGCCTAGCTTTGATGTCTGACGCTGTTCACATGCTATCCGATGTCGGAGGATTATCTATGTGCTTTTTTGCTAGCTTCTACGCTATGAAGCCACCTACCCCTGAAAAGTCCTTTGGTTATTATCGCATCGAGATACTTGCAGCTCTATTAAATGGTGTCATACTAATAGCATTGGTAGCATACATATTCTTCGAGGCGTACAAGCGTTTCCTTTATCCACCACAAGTTCTAGGTCTAGAGATGCTGATAATAGCTACTGTAGGCTTAGCCGTGAACTTGATAGGGGCTAGAATACTATGGAATTCATCGAGGGAGAACCTTAACCTTAGATCAGCCTTTCTTCACGTGATCATGGATGCCTTAGGTTCTGTAGGAGCCATTACTTCTGGAGCAGTAATCTTTCTGACAGGATTAAGAGTTGCCGATCCTATAGCAAGTGTAGCCATAGGACTTATCATGATACCTACCATCTACAGACTATTAAAGGGGAGCGTGAACATACTTATGGAGAGCGCGCCGGAGCAAATATCTCCCAAAGAAGTTGAAAAGGCTTTGTTGAGCATAAAAGGTGTTGAAGAAGTTCATCATTTACATTTATGGACGATAACTTCTGGGATATATTCAATAAGTGCCCACCTTACCATAAATAAATCTGAAGAATGGTGTTGTATCTTAGAAGAGGCAAGGAAAGTCCTTAAAGAGAGGTTTAAAGTAGTTCATAGCACTATACAGATAGAAGATAAAGAGAGGCACAAACTGCATATAAACAAAGAGAATAAAAGTTGCTGAAAGCGCTGAATAAGTCATTATAATTAACTCAAGATATTTGTATTACGACTGTAGTGCACTAATTAACGTTTATATGGTCGGATTATCCGTCCATACAGGGATATAGGATGATAACGATCATCGATTGGGCAATAGTCTTTGCATACATAGCATTGATGTTCATCGTAGGTATAACTATGTATAAACGCTCTGGAGCTTATGATGATTATCTAATCGCTGGAAGAAAGTTCAACGCTCTATACATTGCTTTGACCCTTGCTGCCATGATCTCCAGCGCTACTCTAGGTGTGAGCGGTCTTGGATACTTGTTTGGTCTCTCTGGAGCTTGGTTCTTCATAATGCTGGGCATTGGAGCATGGATACTATTCTTTACAATAGCTGGAAGGTTAAGAGTTTTGGCGCAGTATGCCATAACAGACATTTATGAGCTAAGGTATGATTCTCGTTGTCGTGTTCTGATTACAATATTAGGCGTTTTTGCATACATAACTCTTCTTAGCATAGGCTTTGTAGGAGGTGGACTCATTCTGAATGCCTTCTTTAACATCCCTCTTGTCATAGCTATGCTAATAATAGCCATACCCTTCATCACATATACAGCCTTGGGAGGAATATGGGCATCTGCAGTTACGAACATAGTCAAGTTCCTTGTTCTTGTAGCTGGGTTAGCAATTCTAATACCCACTGCCTTGTCTGGAGCAGGTGGATGGGAGAAAGTTATCACAACGCTCTCGCCAGATAAATTGAACCTATTTTCAGACGTGGGTCTTTTGTCCATATGGTCCTTCTTCTGGCTCATGACTCTGAGCTTCTGGGTAGCTGCTGATATCTATCAGATGCTATTCGCAGCCAAGAGTGTTCGCACTGCAAGGATAGGATTGGTCTTCGCAGGTATTTTGATAATAATTGTAGGAATGGCTGCTGCCATTATAGGCATGTTCGCCTCAGTACAATTCCCAGGTATACCGCCAGAAGCAGCAGCCCCATTCGTTGCTTTAACCAACCTAGATACCGGACTTTCCGGACTTGTATCAGTAGCTTTACTCAGTGGAAGCGCGATAGCTGTAGTGATCTTTCAGATCGTAGCTGCGACTCTACTCATAAGGGGCATCTGGCCCAAATTGAAGATGAGCATGAACAGGATAAGAGTGATAAGCGCCATAATGGGAAGCGCAGGGTTTGTTTTAGCAGCCATCTTCCAAAACATAATCTTGTTGGTAGAGCTTACCTTTCGCATAATGATACCAGCAACGTTTGTTACAGTCCTAGCAGCCTTCTATTGGAAGCGAGCAACAGCAGCAGGAGCTTTTGCCTCTTCCCTCATAGGGTCCAGTGTAGCAGTCTTGTGGGCTTTCCTAGCTCTTCCTTTGTTAGGAGTAGATCCATTGTTGCTACAACCGACTTTACTAGAACCAACGTTCATAGGAGTTCTTGCATCTTTTATAGCTCTAGTAGTAGTTTCTTACTTAACTAATCCGCCTCCTGTGGAAAAGTTACAGCTTTTTATACCAACGAGAGACCCAAAGCCTTATGAAAAAGAAAAGAGTTGATGAAGATGAGTGTTATTCTTAATAAAGTCAGCATAATAGGGAATAAAGCAAAAGCGTCCCAATTCATAGAGAAATTAAAGGGAAAAAATCCTGTCTTCATTTGCACTATAGCCAATACTAAAACGGCTATGGTGCCAGGGATAACAGTTGCTGGTGCAGTCCCTGAAATTATAAAGTGTACCCCTCCAGCAGATGCTGAGTTGATCTACTATGGCGAGTGTAAGTGCATTCCTGGAATACCAGCAACTCCTGACGGGAAACCAACGCCAGCGATAATAACCTTAAGCGCTTTGAGATTGGCAAATATACCTTTATTCATCGTAGAGGCTGGCTGTGAAGTAAAGCCCAATGCACCATATATCTCCATCAATATTCCAAGCCCTGGGGATAATATACAGAATGGTAGAGCATTGGATAGAGATGTTGTCGAGAAGGCCATGAACTATTCAGAGATCATAGGGGGAAATTTTGCCGAGATAGCTGATTATTTGGTTCTAGGAGAAAGCATACCAGCAGGGACTACTACAGCTTTAGGAGTATTGATGAGCCTTGGCATAGACGCTAGAGGTAAAGTAAGCAGCAGCATGCCTGAAAACCCTCACGAAATAAAGAACAAAGTTGTTGAGGAAGGGATGAAGGCAGCAAGCATTAAGATAGGCAGCCTTAAAGATGATCCTATTGGGGCAATATCCACTCTCGGCGATCCTATGATGGTAAGCGTTACAGGCATGACTCTAGGAGCTGCACAGAAAGTCCCAGTGATTTTGGCAGGGGGTACACAGATGACAGCAATAGTAGCATTGATCAGCAGAATTAGACCCAATGTTCTTAGAAATGTTGCTGTAGGCACAACCAATTATATAGTTGAGGATAAAACATCCAGTATTGGTTGGCTTATCAACAAATCTGCAGACATTCCTATCTTTGGTGCAGATCCAGGACTTGGCGAATCCAAGAAAGAGGGGCTCAGAGCCTATGCTCATGGCTTCGTTAGAGAAGGAGTAGGAGCTGGTGGTGTAACTCTGGCAGCCATGCTTAAATCTAAAGGTAAGATAACCACCGATGTAATAAGAGCTGAAATTGAGAGAAATTATGAGAGGATAGTAGAACCTAGGTTAAAGAATCTTACTAGACCATAATGTTCATTCTTTTCTTTAAGGCTCCATCACAAGCATGGCAATCCTCAGAATCAACATCGGGCTCAAGGCGCTTATGAATTTCGCATAATAATTTGGATCCTCTTATGTAATCACAGGCTTCTGTAATTCTTAGCCTAAACTCCCTTCGGCTTATCTTTCCTTCGAAAAGAAGATCGGCAATCTCGTTTGTCATGCTTTTAATCTCATCTACATCATCTAATTTCAAAATCATGGCCCGCTTGCCTTTCATGTAATAACTTACAGCGGCCTGAGTTATTTCCAACTTCTTAGCAACTTCCTCTTGCATTAGACCATAATTCTCGACGAGCCTTCTTGCTATCATGGCCCTCAAAGTTGGAATAGCAGTCTTGTAGACCATCTCGTAGGGTAGTATCATGTTTTTCCATAGAATTAATACCATAGGTATCTATTAAATATGACCTAAGTTTTGAAAAAATTCTTTTGAAGACTAAATCATTTGCCATTCTTACTTCTATGACTCTACCTTTTTCTTAATACAGTTATGGCTCTAGTCAAACTTCGATGGACATAAACCTCATGTCTCTCTTTTACTTCAAATGTATCTAAATTGTTCAGTTCAATAGTGTTAGGATGAACGATTATGCAATACCTTCCTTTAGGCATAATTGCGTCTGCCTGTAGGACGAAATCTTGTAACAAATTCATAGTCTTTATCCCTCTTGATGATGCACATCTCCCATAAGGCACATCTGTTACTATGGCATCAACATTCTTTATTGGTAGCATCAAGGCATCTGAATTTATTACGCCAAGGCTTTCTAGCATGTAATGCTTTAGATTATCCATGGATCCTCTACACATCTTCATAGATACATCTATCCCAATCGTATTGATTCCAATGATGGATGCTTCTATCAACACGCTTCCTGTGCCACAAAATGGATCTAGTAGCAAATCTCCTTCTTTGACATGTGATAAATTGACAAGTCCTCTTGCAAACTTAGGATAAAGAGCCGAGGGATGAAAGAAAGGTCTTGCCCTAGGTCTCCTTAACTTCCAAATCCTTTTAGCCATATAATCTGTGAAGCCTAAAAGAAGATGATCATCAAAGATTATACCGATTACGATCTTTTGAGGATTTCTCAATGAAACCTTTGCGTTAGGTAATCTTTTCTTAACAGCAGAGCCTATAATCGATTCCATTTTCTCTGATAAGTGTTGATCAGATAGATTGAAGATATATGCCGCAAAACTCACAGAATCTTCCATAAATTCATCAAAGGCTATAGTCTCGATAGATTTCTCTGCATCCTCTATCTTACAATGAGTCAAAAGATTACCGCCAGCATTAGCGTATGCACTTCTCTTTAAAACTGTTTTTAAGTCAAATCTTCCATCTACGATCATCACTCTCTCATTAATTATTTCAAACTTTGCTTTATCATCGTAGGTTTCTACTATAGCCCTCAATTCTGCTTGAGGTAAGGTGCTTCTCTCTCCTGAAAGTAAGAAGAATTTCTTGTTTGCCAATCTGAATAACTCATAGAGTAGAAAGGTAAGACGCTAAAATTGGAGCAACATCGATCTTGCTTACAGGACTTGGTATTGTATTGGTTCCTATGACTTCTTCAATCCCTGCCTTTTTAATCCTATCCAAAGCGTCTTCAACAAGCAATGGATGAGTGCAAGTCGCAAAAATTCTTTTTGCCCCCCATTCCTTCAACTTCATTGCAGCTAGCTCCATGGTCTTACCGCTGCTTATTATATCATCTACAAGTATTACATCTTTGTTCTGAACTTGCTTAGCCACATCCTTAAATATGATTTCACCGGTAGTCCTATCTCTTACCTTTTCAAGGACGATACGATTTATCTTAAGAATTCTTGCAAAGGCTTCTACTCTGACAGCCCCTCCAAAGTCTGGAGATATTGCTACTGCTTCACTCAAAGTATGATTTTTGCTGAAGTATTCAGCCAATAGAGGAATCGCTGATACGCTATAAGCGGGTATGGAGAAGAGCCCCAAACCTTCTACATTGTGTATATCAACCGTAACTACTCTTTTGACTCCTACAGACCTTAGCAGATGGGCAAAAACTCCCAAGCTGACTACCTCTCCCTGTAAAAATGCTCTATGCTGCCTAGCATAGGCAAGATACGGAATTATTGCATGAACCTCTGCCCCATCTTCACTGAGCTTATGAGCTAGAAACAATAGCTGTGAGATATGTCTATCAATAGGTGGATAAGTCGATTGAACTATTGCAACTCTCTTATTCCTAACATCACTGATTATCCTAAAGTAGCTTTCACCGTCTGGGAAGACTTTTGAATCGATATGCAAAATATCAGCCCCAAAATTACTAGCTATGTTTATCGCCAATTCCTTCGACGCTGGTCCTGGAGCTATCAGCCATTCTCTTTGTGAGAATTTAGCCATACCCAATGAGGATTGATTTACACTACTTTTTTTCCTTATCGTTCTTTCGAAAGTTCTATAAGGACCTAACAACATAATTATAATATTCTTGTTAAAGAGTAAGAAGGAGTAGCGCTAATGGAAAAAGAAGCCATGGCTTATACAAAGATTGACAATAACTATGTAAAATGTAATCTATGCCCTAGATCATGTGTAATAAGGAGTGGTAAGAGAGGAGTTTGTAGAGTTAGAGAGAACAGAGATGGTACTCTCTTCACTTTGATATATGGTCTAACTACTGCAGAGGCTATCGATCCGATAGAAAAGAAGCCATTATTCCACTTTTGGCCTGGTAGTGATACATACTCTATATCAACTCTGTCCTGCACCTTTGCATGTCCATGGTGCCAAAATTGGGAGATAAGCCAAGCGTCTCCTGGAGAAGTTTATGCTCATGAAATCACTCCTGATAAAGTTGTTGAAAAGACAATTAAATCAGACTCTTCATCCATATCTTACACTTATAATGAACCCTTGCTCTGGTATGAGTTCATATACGATACATCAAAGCTGGCAAAAGAAAATAAAATTCATAACATACTTGTTACCAATGGCTATATAACAGAAGGGGCTCTTTCACAATTAGTTGATTTCATAGATGCTGCCAATGTTGACATAAAGGGCTTCACTGAGAATTTCTACCGAACCTATTGTAAAGGAGATTTAGAATCTGTATTATTAGCAACGAAGCTGATGAAGAAAAAAGGGGTTCATATTGAAGTCACAAATTTGATAATTCCTGGCATAAACGATTCTTTAGATGAAATAAGACAGCTTTCCATATGGATAAGAGATAATATTGGGAAGGATACTCCCTTACACTTCTCAAGATTCTTCCCTCACTACAAGATGGTCGATAGGCCTCCAACTTCCTTTGAGACTTTGTTAAAAGCCAAGAAAATAGCTGAGGAAGAAGGATTACAGTATGTTTACATGGGAAATGTCCCAGGAGAGGGAGAGAATACCTTTTGCCCTAATTGCAAGCATATTTTGATAAGAAGAATGGGTTTTGATGTGCTTAAAGTTGACCTAGCAAAAGGAAATACATGCCCTAAATGTGGATTTAAGATCAATATAGTAGGAAATGCCAATCCTAGAACCTTTGGAAGATGGTTTTACTAGTAAGCAATAATGGTGAAGAACTTATAAGCAATTTTAAGATTAGAATAAGTCAAGGACAAATTAATTATGTAGTGTGACTTAAATGTGGAGAGCGCTTCGCCCAGATTCCATAAATGTGCTTTACGATGAAAAGTGCAGAAAATCTCTGTCAAGATACTTCTACATAATCTTCGATAAGAAGCTTGCAAAGTTTAAGCTCTTGAAGACCTTTCCTGCAGAGTTTCAAGATATGGATAACGCTGAGATGTGGAAGATGCATAATAATTTGATAAAAGAATTCAAGACTTATGTAAAAGAAGTTGACTCAGGCAATAGAAAGCCCGATGAACCTGCTAAAAGCAGTCTATTAGACCTTAAGATAGAACTGGCTAAAAGAATTCTTGAGAGGTGCACGTTTTGCATGAGGGCTTGCGCTGTAAATAGACTTAAGGGTGAGACGAAGTATTGTGGTTGTGATTCAAACTTTCCTGTTTCCACTATGTTCGATCATTATGGAGAAGAGCCTGAACTAATACCATCCTTTACCGTCTTTACAATAGGTTGCACCATGAAATGTCTTCACTGCCAGAATTGGAGCATAAGCCAATGGTATGAACCAGGAACATTATATGAATTAGAAAAAGTGGCTAAGCAAGCAGACATAGCAAGAGCAAGAGGCTGCAGAAATCTGAACATGGTAGGAGGAGACCCTACACCTTATCTTTACCATTGGTTGAAAGTATCAAAAATGATTAATGAGAATATATCTACTGTCTGGAACTCGAATAGCTACTATAGTTATCCTTCATCACAACTATTGGCTGAGTGGGCTGATGTTTACCTATTGGATTTTAAGTATGGTAATGATGATTGTGCAGTAAGAATTTCAGATGCGCCAAAGTACTGGGAGGCTTGCACAAGAAACCATCTCATAGCTAAAGAGCATGGAGAGTTGATAATTCGAATATTGGTTTTACCAAAGCATATCGAATGTTGCTTTAGACCTATAGTAGAATGGATAGTTAAAAATCTAGGTAAAGGTGTTAGAGTTAATGTAATGTTTCAGTACACACCTCATTGGAGAGCTGATGAAGTGCCAGAGTTAAGAAGGCGCTTAAATAGTGATGAGATGGAGCAAACTATAAGAATTGCAAAAGAAGTTGGCTTAGAGAATTTCATCACTTAGGATAATCTCACGGATTTAGTGTTAAGGATAGTTTGTGAAGAGTGTAGTATTTTTAGGCACTTAAAATGATTTAGTGTTCAGAATCAGACTCCGCAAACAAAACTTCGTTGAACTTATTACAAAGTATTTTCTATATGTTTGATGTAACGATAATCCTTAATTATCTCAAAAGGCTAAAAAAGATTTAATCATGAGATAATGCTGAAAGTTTAAGACTATTCTTCAAAAGCTAATACATCTATAACTTCATTATCGAAAAAGATAATTAAGTTATTAGCCTTTCTGCTATTGCCTATTCCCGCTAGCTAGCTTCCTAGCCAGCTTTAGGATGGCGTTTAACTGATCTCCTGAGAGACCTTGAATGCTTGCTTTTAATTCTTCTCTTTTCTTCTCGTCTTCTAAATCTGCTGGAGTTAGAACCGAGAGTTTTGGTATCAGCTTTTGAAAGTCTTTAGCTCTTTCTTCTCTGCTCTTTTTGTAATATGTGATTAGATAGGCTTTATGCCCTGCGATTGCGTGGGCTGCCAGTTCTCCTAATGTATCCGCCATCTTCGTAAAAGCGAACTTTTTGAGGCTGTAAATGTGAACCTTGTACCTTATAGCTCTCCCTCTTTGCTTTATTCTGACTTTCAAATGCTTGAATGCTGGTTTTGAGAGTAATCTCAACCATAGGGTTTCTAAGCTTATTTTCGCACTTTCGATGGTTTTCTGAAAGCCTATCTCATCGCTTGGTGGAATTTTTCTTAGGAAAACATATTGCTCTGAGTCCTTGATATTTCTGTCCTTCAGGTAATCAATGAGGATTTCTTTCGTTTCTGGAGTAAAAAAGACCTCTCGTTCTATATTGTTTTTCGCCAAATAGCTTGGAATTACCAGATATGGTGGGTTGTGTTCGAAGTTGAAATGCATTAATTGAAGCCCGATGATCTCAATAGGTCTGGCTGCCGTATCCTTAAGGAGGGCTATGAAAGGCTTTAACCTCTTCCCTGCATGGATAAGTAATTTTCTCAGATCATCTTCGGTTACTTTTTCATCCATAAAGACTTCACACGATGGCAAACTGACTTTATCTTTAAAGGCTTCATCAGATATACTGTAGCTCTGTCTTAAGATCACTTTCGCCCATGTCACTAAATCTTTGATGAATTTCGGGGCGTATCCCTGTTCATCAAGATAAGCTACGTAGTTGTCAAGAATTTTGTAAGGATCGCTTTCAGTATTGGTCTTAAGAAATTCCTCGAACTTCTTTTTTGCTCTTTCGAAAACTACTACGCTTCTATAACTGTGGGATTTTCGCCATATTCTTCGCCGTAAGTCGGTCAAGTCGCCAAGTTGGAGTGATAAGCTCATTGTTTTTCTCCCCCTGTGGCTGCATCAACCGAGAGGCCCTTCCTTTCGCTCCTCTCGGTCTCATCCGATTTTAAGTTAGGGCTGGTTCTATTTAAGTCCTTGAGCTCTGTTTTTAAATCAAAGCTTGATTCAAACTGTTTTTTAGGCTCTTGATGGTTAGTTTGCGTCGAGCAGCGAGGATCGTCTTCATAGAGAATTCTCATACCAATTCCGCATCTAATATTTAGGGCGTTGCATCCGTAACTCCATGCTCTTCACTCCACAGCTCTTTCACTATCTTTTTGAATTCTTCCCAAGAGCCCAGCCTGTCTTTTTTGCCTTCATAGAACAGCTTTATCTCAATAGGATTAGGTCTACGCATAAAAGAACTGAGCCATTTCAAGATAACTTCCTTTTTTGCTTGTTCTATCCACTCATCTTTTGCTTGTTCCTTTTCTTCCTTATGATCCTCTTTTTGTGTAGTTTGTGTAGTTTGTGTAGTTTGTGTAGTTTCTAAAGAGCATGGTATTATCGCTAATCTTTGACATATAACATTAACCACCTTGGGGTCGAGATGGTATTGACTACCCGTCCCTAATCTCCTTTTTTCCTTAAACCCAAGTCTTTTCAACGCTCTCCCTATCCATTGGGCATTAACCCACCTTGGCTCTTCATCCTCCCCATATGCTTCAATCAATTTCTTCTTAATCTCACTTACAGCATACCAGCCATCATTTTTTACAAGCTCTCTAAGAACTTGAGCAAGGATAATATCCGTCGATTCCGTGAGGTCCTCGATCTGCCTAAACTCTTTTACGCTTTTTGCCATAGCACTGATCTTTTCTACTAAACCTTCAACGCCATTATTCTCAAAAAACTTAGCAAGAGTTAGGATAGGTCTCCAAATGTCTGCTTCTCTAGAATTAAGACCTATATGCGTTAAAAGATCTTCACTAATTACACTAATTACACTAATTACACTAGCATAATCAAGATAGAGCTTGTAAAGATCGTTTCTTATCTCTTGCCATTCTTCACTTATTATGTTTATTTCTCTGTCTTTTTGAGGTCCTAAAGCTCTCAACATTATAATAGTTATGCAGCGATCTTCAAGAATATCCTCAATCCCAAAAATGTTTGCTAATGCCTTAGGACCGTACAACTCAAATTGATGCAGTCTTCTTCTTTTCCCTTCCTCTCCCAAAACTCTATGGGCGTAAGCTCCTTTTTTGAAGCCTGATAACAAGCAAGCTCTCATATCGAGGGTCCTTTCATTTATCTCCCAGAGTTTTTCATTCTCATCTATAGTTAATGTAGCTCTCAAATCTTGGATAGCATAATAAAGCCCTGCAGTGCTTATGCTTGCACTGCCAACGCTATTGTGAGCTAAAAGGTTGATGAAGATCAAAAGCTTTGTTTTTCCAGAACGCTTGACCCCATTTATGAACAAATATGGATAACTATTGAAGATATGATAAAAATATGTCCCTATAACCCATAGAGTTATAAAATCATAAATTATTGCTTCTGAGAATTCAAAATAATATTCCAACTTCTCTTTGATTTTAATATAAACTTCTTTTGGGTTTACAGTTGCTTTATCAAGATAATCTAAGATAGAATCAAGGGACCATCTCTTTTCTACAAGCTCAACGGGAGGAGACTCTAAGATAATACCTTTCTCCCTCAAATTATCATAATCATTGGCGTAAATTATTTCTCTGTTTGAGGTTATTATGAAAAACTCGTTCATATATGTAATCTTAAGTTCTTCCTTCTCTGATCTAGGTTGAAGGGAAATTTCACAGGGAAGCCAAACACCAACATAGGCTACGCCATCTTTGAAGTCTATGGCAGGGTGTATGGTCTTTAGACTTTCATCAAGAACCTTTATGGTTTTCTTTGCGTCTTTTGATTGCCACAATATATCAACCAATTATCTTCACCTCTGGATGGGCAACTTCATAGTGAAACTTTATCCAATCAGGATGATAGAAATTAGCCTTGCAAAGGGGGCAAATCCAACACCAATCTTTCTTTGGCTTCATGCCCAACTCATATCTTAGCCAGAGCTTACAACATTTATTACACTCGAGAACATCATAATCTGTAATATGGTTAGCGTTTTTTATGGTGAAGTTTTGAGAGCCGCAGACAGGGCATGTTTCAAATAGAAGTTCATCTTTCACTATGACCCACCTTTAAGGCTCTTAAGAGCAGTTTGGCTACGTAACGACTTCTGGGCACGTCGCCTCTTTCCCTATCGATTTTCTCTAACAGTTCTTTCGGCAGGCTTATGCTGATTATTCGTACTCTCAAAATCTTATGTCTCCATTATTATTAAATAAAATAACATTGGTAAAATTTATATGTTACTAAATTTAATAATATTACCTGGATGTGTGAATGGTTAAGCGTGGACCGAGATTAGGACCTTATGAAGAGATTTATGAAATAATGTTAGACATGCTTGCTAAAGAGCCTGATTTGAACGTTAATAAAATTATACGAAAGTTGAGAGAGAAAGGTGTTGCCTCAAGCCCGAATCTCATCGTGAAGTGCTTAAAGACTTTGGAGAGAAAAGGAATGATAGAATCAACTCAGAAGCCAGGGCGTGGGATACCCATTAAAGCGTATCATGTCACAGAGGCTTATCAATTTGAAAAAGAGCGAAGAGTAAAAAGGGAAAAACTACTCATGGAGATACCTCCTCTTATCGAAGAGGAGGAAGAGTTAAAAAAGCTAGAAGAGATAAGAGAAAGGCTTAACAAGTTTATAGATGAATTTCTAGAAAAAGAGGAAAAATTAAGCGAGAAAGATCGAAAGAAGTTAGAGGAAGTATGGCATCAACCTTTCAAAGCCCCCCTTTATGCAAGACCTTTGAAGGACATTCTTATAGACTTGAATAATGTCTTTGATGAATTTTGTAGAACATCGTTAAAAAAGTACCTGAATAACATAACAGATGCTGTGAAGATACAGACTGAGATTTTATTCTTGGATGTTATTTTTTCATATTTCCTTACAAAGAAGGGGATTCTAGCCGAAGATATAAAAATTTTCTACATGAGCTATATTGAAAATATAAAAAATTATATCAACTTTATCGAGGAAAATGTAAAATCGTGGATAGAAGAAATCATTTATGGGATGGATGAAGAATTTTTCAAAAAAATTGAAGAGTTGAAAAAGAGTGATATAGGGGAAGAGAATCTAAGCAGATCTTAAGAATAAGGTAAGGGAAAAGTTATTCGGAATAACAAATAAGAATCTTTATTAAAAAATGGACTGAGTATATATGTTCTACCTTTTGGTAACTCTTTGATTATTCTTCTGCTCAATAACCTTGAGTCCCTCCCTTAGATGCTAACGCCTCCCTTAGTCTTTTTTAGACTCCTATCTCGGTTCTTATATCCATAATTTTTATCTCTAACTCATAAAGCTCTTTTACTCTTCTCCAGTTCACGATTCGGGCTACATGCTCTATTTCATGAAACGAACCTTCGAGAAGCTGTTTAGCCCCAGCCATATACCTCTCTGTCGTCACTAGGTATGGCTTGCTGTTCCACTTATCCCATGCATGCTTCAGCTTGGTTAAGGCTTCGAAGAAGTTCCCACCTACCTGAACCTCGAAAACGTGACTCGGATTCCCAGCTCTTATCCTCTTCCAGACCACGTCTAAACGATAGCTGTCTATATGATACTCGGTTTCACTCACCTTGCCCTCAAGCCTCCCGATTTCATGAATCATATCTCTAATTTCATTATGAGCTGGAGCCTCAGAGGGAGAGAGCTTTTCACCTTTCTTGAATCTGAACCTATATTTGCTAGCCTCAATAAGCTCAATTATTACAACATCGCCCAATTGAGCGTTATGCTTTCGATACCATTGTGTTAGTCCATAAAGCCTTCTTCTCTTTGGGTCATAACTTAGCTCGACTTCTTTATCACTATCATCAAAAATTGCTCTTATCTTTGTAAGCTCAGTACCCTTTGGAAAGGCTTCAACTACATCTTTCAAGACAAGCATTAAGCCTAGTTTCAGAGGCTTTGCTGTCAATCTATATTGGTAAGTTCTAGGATTGATAGGTGATTCCAAATCTACTACTTATTATACTGTAAAGAGATAAAGTTTACTATCCATACATATCGGAAAAGCCGAACTATACTAGGCTACAGAACACAATACTATGATAGACCAGAAATGGAAGCTACTTAGACTTCTCTGCCAACCGTACTCTCTAGAAATTCTAAGCATGCTCTATAAAGAGCCTAGAAGGTTTGTCGATTTATCTGATGCCTGCCCTAATGAGAGGACAAGAACTAATAGGCTTAGAGTTCTTGAAGAAGCTAAGCTCATAGAGACCACGCCCATGAAGATCAAGAAAAGAACGTTCGTTCATTATCGCTTAACTGATAAAGGTAAACAAATTTTCGAGATAATAATGAAACTGGAAGAACCCTTAAAATAAAGGATTCTACTGATTTCTAAGCCTTCTAAACATTTTATTCAATCTTTTTAGACTTGAATGACCTCAGACGTTGCTACGTTGCTTCGCCATTTATCCTCACTGCAATCAAAATACTCTTCTGAAGACGCCCTTGTCTCAAACATGGTTCTACTTTGTTTGACAAATAGTAAGCGTTTCGGTTCATAAATCATATTGATTTTTGGTATATCATCCCATGCATCTTCAACTACATAGATGCAATAATTCTCCTCTTTATTCATGGTTTCATATTCGTTCTCAGTAAGTTGTATAGCTTTATACATTGAATCCTTAAAGGCTTTTACCTCAATTAAATATGAATCTGACTTTACATCATAACCATGAAACTCATAGGATTGATCAAAAGCTTCTTTACCCTTATTTCTCTCAAGCTTAATAGTTGCCATAACGCCTCTTCTTTCAGTATATGCTCTTAGTATGCCAGCTTCATCAGCACTACTAGGGTTAACTTCACTAAGCCTTTCTACCTTTATCCCTTTAGATAGTTCGTCAAAGGTTGGCCTTAGGTCTCTTTTTTGGCCTGGGTTATAGAATCTCTTTCTGATTAAAACATCAACTAGCTTTATTCTTAATCCCATAGTTAACTTAAGCTTTGAATACTTATCTTGGAATAGTAATGATCGCCATTCGCCCTGTCTTAGCTTCGTTAAATACTCGTCTTTCCTCTTCTCGACTAGATCCAGCTCGACATTTCTTCCATCTTTTGATAACCAGCCCTTTAATTCCCATCTAGGGTTATTTTGAAGATAAGTCGCCATCTCTACAAGGAGCCTTTGATTCATTTCTACTAAATTTGGCTTAGGAGCCTTGAGAATATGTGATATTACGTATGTAAGATCATCTAGTTCTTTCTCTATCTTTTTGCTTATCATTATAAGACTAGCGAATGGTATTCAGATACTCATGTGATTGATTCACGGGGTTTTTCTTATCTTTTTTGGTATTTCTGTTACCCATGAATCAATCTTCTTAATATGATCGATTATTAATTTAATTTGCACTTCAGCCAATCGCTTGCATTCTTCGTCTTGAGGGCTTAACCAACGATCCCTTTCCTTCCAAAAGTCCACATAAAAACCCCTCAATCTCAAACCTTCTAATTTATTCCAGGTCTCTTCAATTATTTTTAGAATTTCATCCTCTGGATGAGCTTTGGGATACTCTCTAATCAACATAAGCAGTGCATATTTTAGCTTTAAGTCATGGTCTCTAAAAGCATCTCTAACTTCCTTATCGAATTTATCTGGATGAAGGCTTCTGGCTATAAGTATCCACTTCTTGGCATATTCTTCCATAGACAGAACAGCCAAACTTAAAGAACGACCATAGCTACCTTTCGAAAACAACAGCTGAGCATCTTCCAATAGGCTCTTTGCATTTTGGTCACATAATTGAATGCCTCTATTTAGTTCACTATTGGGAATGTACGGTGTGTTCTTCTTACGGCTCATGTCCCTTCAGCTTTCCTCACTACTATTATCAGCTCCCCATCCTAGCCTCTATGGACCAATCTAATAAATCCCCCAACTATCTCTTCTTGCCCAGCTCTATTGAACGCATTTATCAAAACCATTATATGTACCATCCCATTTGATATCAAAGGACTTTGTGGGATTGTTACCATTTCCTGTGAAAACAGATACTTTAAGTTGGTATGTTCTTCTTGGTTCGATGTATGCTATTCTATGCGATGCTGTATTGCATGCTTATGGACGCTTCATAGGTTTCTGTTCCAGTCTGTCCTACTTCAACTTATGGAATACAAAATCATTAGAGCCACAATTTCTACATGGTTCGTAAGCTGACATCCATCCTTGCTTTAAAGCGAGATTGCGGGTACTACTATCATACAATCTACACTTCTTACAGGTTCGAGTCACATAATCCCGCCAAAGGAGAGGCACGTCCAGAAGCTTATGTGTGATCTTTTCCCATAAGGTTATTCCCTCTTCATCTTTGATCTTAAGCAATGCGAAAAATGGAAAGCTAACTAAGATGCTAGCCATCGTTATGCCTAGGTAACCGCTAAGCATCCACACCACTACACCTACTCCCGCCATAAGTGTAGAAAGGAACAAGGTTGCCATGACGAGATATTGGCGAGCGGGTGTCAGCTTTCTCCACCATTTTATCACTATGTGTGGCACTACCCAGAAGAAGAGTCCCCAGAACGCGCCCCAAAAGATCGCCTTTAGATCAAGAATGTCGGTCCAACTAGGGGCTGAGTTGTGCCTCATGTTTGACTCCATTATGCATTCCTTCCGTATGAGCTGATGTGTACTAAGCTGTTTAAAAACTTAGTGAATTATGGTTCTGCTGACTCTTATGTGGAGAGACTAGCAAATGAGAGATCAGCTCCCTAGTGAACCATAAATAACTGCTCTCACTTAGCGAGGGTAACAATGCTCTTCTGCTTTATCTCAAGCTTCTCTTCAATCGCCCTTAATCTGCTAATGATATCGTCTACAACATGTTTTGCTAATACAGTGTCATTTTTCTCTATAGTTTTGTATGCTAGATTGAAAAATCTCAGCTGAGCTATATCTAACTCCCATTGAAGCTCCTTCATTGTTTCGCTCTGCTTATAGTGCTCGATGCTCTTCTTTAGTCGATCAATTTTCTCATCTAGTTCTTCTATCTGCTCGCTCTTCTCAGCTATCGTCTTATTTAATTCGCTGATTTCAGCCTTCAACGAATTTACTTCGCTCTTCAAATTATCTCTTTCAAACCTGTATGCTTCAAGCATCTCTTGCCTCTTCTGCCTCTCCATAAATGTCTCAGCTATGATTACCTCTTTCCTATTCTCCAGATTCTGTAATTCACCTTTCAACTGAGATATATGCTTGTCAAGCATCTGAATCTCTTGCTCTCTCATCTCTACGGCCTTCAACTTTAACCTCAGCTTCATTGATGCCTGAGCATGTTGGTATTCAAGTGATGAGAGTGAAAAGCGTAAAGCATCTCTATATAGAGTGAGTTCACCAAGCTCATTCCTCATACCTTGATTCTCCTTAAACAGTAATCCGTGCTCTTGAACAACTGAGACGCAGCTCTCAATATCTAAACCATACTTGTTGATGTTATCAAGCAGACTCCTAAGCCTATCAATGTCCTTAATGTTGATTCCATACTCTGCTAAGTGCTTCCTCATATCTTCATAATCTTGAATATCCTTGCCCAGCTGAGTCTTTCTCTCTGATAGCTGTTTAACTTCGCTTTGCAGAGATTCACGCTTAGATTCTAAATCCTGTATCTCAATTGTAAGATTATCCTTCTTTGCTGATAGATCCTTTATTTCTTTTTGCTTATCTTCTATGTAAGAAGGAATATCCTTTAATGGTATCTGTATCACATTTTGAAATTCGAGAATTGCTAGTATGGTCTTGTGAAGTGTTTGTACATCCACATCTTCAGGTAATTTGCTCCTAATATCTCTCAATAGATCAAGGTCAGGGTACACGCTTCTAGCTTCATTGATCACAGTTGATACTGCTCCAAGACTCACATCAGTTGATTCGCTTATCTTCCTGTATGACTGGTTCTTCAGATACTCTCCTATCACCTTTTCCTTATCCTGTTCAGATAAAGGTTTAGGCATGTTACCTATCTTGTTCATAGAGGTGTTCAAAGCTTAATAAATTGTGCCCCAGACCCTAGTTCAAAGGGGAGGGTATACCCCTTCTCATGTACCTAATAATAGTTTGAACGTCATGTTTGAACTTATCTGGGCATTCGTCTGAACATCGTTGTGAACACATATGCGAACAAGATTCATGAACACAGCCTAATGGTTCATTTCACTAAAAAAGAATTAACATAGGTCTGAAGTTCCATGAACATACTTTCTGAAGGTCCTCCTTTGTAATAATTCCTAACGTTGTAATAAAAAGGTTAAGAGAGAAGCCATATTAGGTCATTAATTTCCTATAGACATCAAACGTACATTCTCTGAAACAATTAGGACATTTGTAATGCCTATATCTCGGATAACGAATACCGTTAATATCCTCGAAATATCCTTCAGATAACTTGGGTCTCGAAGTCAGCCTTAATCTTCGCCTACAATCTGGACAACTCACATAAAATCTAGTACCCATAGTTGCTGATATGTTTCTCCCAGAGATTAAAAAGTTTCGGAATCAATGCCGAATAATAGGATCATATAGGGAGTGTGAGAGGCTTGAAGAATTGTGGAACGATCCAGCGTATAGGAATGCTATTGAGCAGTACATCAAAGCATAGATTAATGTATCATACAAGCCTTTAAAGTGTCTTGCTCTACCTTTTCAATTCCACGCCCGCATCTTGAAATTAATGAAACTTCTCTTCTCCCATGATTATGTCCTTCTCTTATGCTCACACTCAAATCCACACTTGATGTTTAGAATTGTTAGCAGTGTTAACAATTTGGACAAGACTAGGGAATGGGATCACTTCTTAGCCTTCCTCCAGGATAGATATCACTATACCTCTTGCCTAGCGGCATCCACTTTTTTAATAACTCCTCTAAATCAATATCTTCTATCTTCACCATTGTGAAAAGATTTAGAATACACGTCTAGTTAAGTTTTTTAAGGTTCCGTCGGTCAAAGAGGGCACTTTATGTTAAACAATCTCCACATCCTTAGGATTCAGCTTATTGCTAGTCTGCCTCCCATCTGTATTCAAATGTCTCACTAGGAATTGTCAAACTCTCTTTTAGCTCCTTACCTCCTGGGAAAGTAGGAAGCATCGCCAACTGTGTTATGACGGCGGTCTTAATTCCACTTAGGCATGTTTTGGTTTTAATCCAGTTTTGTGGGCTGAATATTTTGCCAGAAGACGATTGTTCATTAGCGGCATTTTCTATAGCAACATTCAGACAAGATGCTGCCATTTTGACGATTTGTTCGAGAATGTTCTTTTTGCTTGCTCGTTGATAAGCCACTTTGGGGCTAGGGACTCTATCTGAGTAACCACTAGCTATCGCGAAAAACTGAGACACCGCATAGAGTACATGGTATGGAACATAAGATCTCATCGCTAATAATGATTCATTTAGCCCAAATGGATTTGCGGGATTCCAGCCTTTCATTACTTCCTGCATCCAAAGATTCAAAGCTTGAACATTCTCAGGGTCATATTCTCTCTTAAACAATTGTTCAAAGTATTTGTCGAATATCTTCGTTTCGCTATATGCGATGTTAGGTCTTTGTGAGTGCCAAGAAATAAGCCATTTGCCTAAATCTACTAAATTAACCACATACCTTTTATCCTTGTCGGCTGGTGATTCTTCCCCTCTTTTACTGATGAAGTAACCCTCTTTATATCTTTGTTCAAATAATCTTTTCAAGTTCAACACCCTCTTGTCGTTGCTCCTCAAATCTCTAGGTTTGACAGCGGTTTGGAAATTGGTCGAAATGCTTATCTTGTCAGCCCTATCCCGTTGAGGTATTTCGTAAAACCTAAATAATATATAGGTATCTTCCAAATCCTTCACTTTTTCGCTACATGCTAAAATCGTATTCAGGGATTGGCATCCGTTAACAACGTTTAGCCCTTTAAGAGTTAGTGTGCTGTCGTTCAGTTCCATCTTGTCACAGATTGCCGTGATGCCGTTGTGATAGAAGAAAAAATCTTTATGTTTATCACTAAAAATTGTATCCTTTATTGCTTTATTCACTCTGTTGTTTAACCCCATGAATTGCCTGACATTTTTTCTGAAAAGTGACCCATTTCTTATGCCCGGTAACTTAACACATTCTTTCAATGGTATGGCTGCGATAATTGCCTTTGTTCCTGCAATCCTCATCCATGAGTATTTCCCCGACTCCAAGGTAAATGAGAAATTAATTGAAGGGACTTCACGTTCCAATGCGAGATCGTATCTTCTCTTTAGTTCATCATTATCAACAAGGTTCAAAGTAGCGGATAATTTTTCGTCTTGTGCTATTTGCTCCTGAAATATTTTAAGATCACTCTTCGCACCCTCTGTTAGGCTAGCTGTAGTAATCAATTCGAAAACTATGGCATAATCCTCTTCTAATGCGGTGCGAATATCCGCTAGTCTACATTTCAGCCTCTCATTCGCACCTTCTTGTAATTTAATGGGGTCTCTTAGTTGTAGCCACGAGGATAAAACCTCATGCAAAGGTTCAGCATCAACTTTTGATTCACCAATGAACTTTCCTTGAATGATGTAGACTGTGGAATTATCATCATCTATCACTACCGCATCAATTTGCTTATCGTCTTTGCCATCCGTAATGTCATACTTAGTCTGATTCTGGTCTCTTAAATGAATATTTCGTGAATACCAAGCTACAAATCTTTGACCGTCATTACTGAAATTCTGCTGGTAGTAATCCTGCTTTATTTCTTCTTTGATTTTTTCGAACATTGCCATGTTTTAACCCCCAGAATATGTTAAGACTCACCTTAAATATTTTTACAATTCAGCAGTATATCATTTTCCCGTAGAAAAGGCACTCTTTCCTAATAATCTCAACATATTTCGAATTTAACTCGATGTCAATAACATTCCTTCCAAGCTCTAAAGCTACCTTCATCGTCGTGTATTAGATGTGGCTGATGAGTATAACGATTTAAAGAGAGTCGATCTTGGCAAATTCTTTAACATTAATTGGTCAAAGTCCGATGTTAAATATCGCTTCGTACCTCATCCTAACGTTACAATATCAAAGGCTGAGGCTAACACAATATTCTCACATCTTAATCTCATAAAGCAGAATGGTTCATTAAAGGATTGGTTCATTATAATAGAGGAAGAGAAGGATGGTCGAAGCTATGCGTGAGCTTCAGCCTTAGCAAATCTATCAAGAGCCTAACTCGTAATATTATATGGGATTCTGCCTTTTTATACAATAATCAAGAAATAACAGGTTTCTCTAATCCCTCAGGTGCTGATTCACTTTTCCTTATTGCTGGTATATCAGGACCTGCTAAGGTTATCTGGTTCTTCTCCCTGAATATGAAACCTAGTAAGCCCCTATTTAACAGTTCTAAGAGAACATCGTTACCACGCTTAACATTTATTCCCAATACATCCTCTCTAGCTATAGTATGTACCTCAGCCCATGCCAAAGGTGACCATGATTCAGAAGCTGAGTAGAGATAGAGTGAGAACTTCTCTTTTTCAAGATAATCCTTGCTATCTCTGATCTTCCTCATAAGCTCCATAGCATACCCTTTTAGGCTACTGATAGTATCCCTGCTTACAAACTGGCTTACCTCAAACACGTATACATCCCACCATGAGTTTCTTCGGCTCCATTGATGTAGGACAAAGCCTGCTTTATCAATTAACGTTGGCTCTGCCCTAAAATAAGGAAACTTTTCGTATAAGAGTAACAGTCACAAAGTATCTGGATAAGTTATTAGAAGAGGTTGTTGAGGCTGGATTATTCGCATCTAAGGCTGATGCTGTTAGAGCTGCTACAGTTTACTTTCTTAAGGATTTAGGATGGTTAGAGAGACCTAGAAGCATCACAAAGACAGCTCAACAGAGATCGTCATAATCTTAACGTGATTTCTCTTTCAAGCATGGTTAATGTTCGGTAGATAGATTCAGCTATAGGTTGCCAGATCTTGTTATATAAATATCTCTCATGTTTATCAAAGGGTATTACCCTATGTTTAACTTCATTAATGTCCTCATTCGCCACTCTTCGAAGACTTATGCCTTCTAACAAGAAAACCTTTTTCCCATTCTCTGATGCGTATTCTATTTCAGTTACCGTCCCTGGACTCCACAACATGTCCCTTACCTTATCTGCTAACCTGAATATTTCGCCGCAATATTCAGATACGGCCTCATCGAAAGTCGGTAGATTAAGCCAAGCCACAAGCAACTTCCTTATGTAGTCATCAAGTGGATATCCGTGTGTAACTACAACGTCACAGCAATCTATTAGTCCTTCACAGAAAGATGGATAAGCTTTGCTCTTAAATATTTCACCCTGAAAGATGCTTGAGAACACTCGCGGGTTAAATAGAATATTCTTAGAAGTAATACCTTGCCTAAGGACTTTCATGAGATCATGAGCAACATCTTTGGCCTTGGGTTCAGGAATTTTCTCTACTCCATACTTCCTAATGAGGATCTCCATCCTTTCCTTTATGTTTCCTAACTTCTTATAAACGTCTCCATTAACCGCTTCACGTAATGTGAACCATCTATAGATATGATAAATCTCACCGAATTGCTCTCTGGTTAGTCTCTCGATAACGTTTTCAAGATATGTCCCGTATGTCTCCTTAGGATGAGCATAATAAATGATCTTAGCTTTTGCCACTCTTTATCTCTTAAAGAGGTAGAATAGACTTTATTTAAGTGCTTTTATACTTTTGAGGTTGTCAAGGGTGGTTAACGCAGATCTCATTTATTTGCAAATAGGCTATATTAAGAGTAGCTTCAAAAGTCAAATTCTATTAGAGCAATCGGTCTTAATGTGAAGACTGTCCTTTAATTTCATAGTCTAGCTTCTTCTCCTTAAACTCCTCTAAGTCTATGCCTGAATAAGGTTGGTCCAAAGTATCGAATCACCCTCGTCAAGAATGTCCAAGAGAAGCTTCAAGTCAAAGAAGGCGATCTGATAGTCTGCGTTGAGAACGATAAGGGCAACGTGGTTCTGAAGACCTTGAAGCTGAAAAAGGGATAGAAGGAGCCTTAATCAAATGTTAGGCGGGCACAAAGAGTTTCTTCCTCAACTCGTTCACATCATTGTGAATGAAGACATACCCTACCACCGGCCTGAATAATCTGCCCCATATCCAGAAGTTCTGGGCAGTAACTTCGTTTAGCGGTCCCTTTGACTGTTTTAGAACTGCATAGAGATATTGGTAATATTCAAGGAATGATTCAATATTCATTGCAGTCACCACGACTAGACGCCCAACATAGGTCATCAATTGAAGCAAGTCGTTCATCTTTTCGAGGAAAGTCTTGGTACCAGTCCGAGGACCTCCATGTCCACCATCGATTTGAGGTAGACTCTGACCATCTAAGACCCAAATCCAGACTCCCGCTATCTCTGGTAACTTTCTCCCATACTTATCCGCTATAGTGTTCCGTATCTCATTCATCACGATCCGTTCATCGAATTGTCTTATTGCTTCCCCCGATTTGGCTTCCACGATGATGAGAAGGGTCTTCTCCTCGTTGGTCATGCTATCGACGATAGGCACTTCCCATACAAGATCGCTGTATCGCTGACCTGCCACATAATGCCCGAGCTTGATAACCTTTCCATAATCAAGTTCCTGAAAAGCATCTATCAAATCATCTTCGTAATCTGAGCCCTCAGACGAGAGGGCGGAATGTCTTAAGCTATCCAAGAGGTTTCTTGGAGGTCTTAGCACTACTACTTGTGGAGCACGAATAAGGATGGACGCCATGCCCTTTTCGATGAAAGCAGCTTCGGTGAGGCTTGCAAAGTCGGTGGTGGGTGTCACAGCGTACTGGTCTTCAAGAGGGTTAAGTTCGAGCTTTTTGTGGTAGAGTTCCTTTATGGGAGAAGGTCTAATTTCTTTCAGCATTCTGATAACGTGCTCCAGCGTGTCTTCGTCCACCACCTCCCGCAGTTGGTCAGAGAGAGTCTTCATATCCACCTCATAGATGTTTTGCTTTACGCTCTCCTCAAAGAGGTTCAGCAGATAGCCTACTAGAGGACTTAAGTGTATTTCACCGAGGTCAAAGCTGTAGAAGATCGAGTTAGCAGGAGTCTTCTTAATCCACTCCCGTCCTTTATCTGTAATACGAACCATCTTAATTCTACCTTTAGAAATGCTGACTAACTTCCACCTCTGCAAGAATGAGACAAGAGACAGAGAAAAACGCTCACCCTCGCGAACGAAGTCCTTCCTTACTTGCTTGTTGGCAAACTTCGCCACTATCCCGTTCATAGTGAATTCTCGCTTTATGATTTGAGCTGCATCCTCGACTTCATCTTCCGAGCGAAGGCATCCAACAGCAGCTCCAAGGAGTTTCTTATCGACCAGTTTAACGCCTAATTCTTCGAGTTTTTCAAGGAGACGGAGGGTGGCATAAAATGGTCTTACCCTAATGCGGTACTGTGGATACCTCATTAAATTGATGGATGAATTGGCATACTTCATTCTCATCAGAACTTCCTCAGGTGATACTTCGCCTGCTAAGTATTGGGCTGCATTATCAGAGAAGACGTAACCATCCTCTTCCGAATCCCCAAAAGGGTTCTTGAAGAAAGCAGGGAGTAGTCCACAGTATGCGGCAAGGTCAGCGTAGTCTCTCACAAATTCGACCCAGTTCTGCCTCCAAGTTTTAGTGGGCTTGTACTGAATGTTCACGAAATCCTCATAATATCTTTCAGGGTTGGATAGAAACTTCTTAAAAGCATTAATTCTTTCATTCACAATCCTTTTCGCTTTCTCCTTTTTTACATTATTAATAAGGGTGTTGTAGTCTGGTGGAGGAAATTGAGTAAAGATAGCATGTGGCTTTGGATGAAATTTCTTGAAATTCTTCGCCTTAACTTCCTCGATGAGAAGCAGCTTGCATATCTCTTTAAAGGTGTAGACCCTTTTTTTGTCTTCTTAGGGTCTAGCGTCCTGAGCATGAAGTCGAACTCTTCATATATAGCAGAGTTATGTGGGAAGTGATACATCCGTTCTTTCTTCAGATGATACTTGCTACCAGACAACTATCTCTTTACTCCTCAGCAATAGGCTTGTTTGATTGTGCTACTTGCGTTTGTCCTTCCATATACCTCTTACGAAACTCTTCATCCTTTTTAAAAATAAGGCAGTAATGATGGTGAACGTTTGAAACGTATTCAAAAGGGTACCCCCAACAACCAAGCATTTTATTATCCTGTAGCCAAATTCTTTCTTGCTTCAGGACATAGAGGTTACTCAATTTCTTAGCGATATCCCAAGCTAAGGGCATCATCTCGCCTTCAGGTGTGAGGATGTTCTGGGCAATGATAACCAAGTAGCTTCCATTCTTCAGAATGTCATAAACGTCTGCGAAGAGCTTATACATGGCATTTAGATAATCTTCGTAGCTGTCTAGATTGCCCAAGTCATCAGGATCATCACTATAATATATATCGAGACCTGCTGCCTTCCTCTTATGTGCTTCTGAGGCTACATGCCCCCTTGATTTCTTCAGCATATTCCAGTAGGGTGGCGAGGTTATGCAAAAGTCAACTTTTTCGATGTTATGTTCCTTTAACAACGTCTTTATATTTCTTGCATCGCCCTGAATCACGATTTGCTCTGGTTCCCCTTCAAACTTTAGTCGGTTAGTACGGTTCTTTGCTATGTCTGCCCATTTTTTAATGAGTTCTATGCCTACTCCTTTCCTTTTTGTTATCATGCAAGCTACGAGCGTACTTCCCGATCCGAGTAACGGGTCAAGAACGACCTGACCTTCTTTAGTAAAGAAGCGAATGAAGTCTGCGACCATAGATTCGGGAAACTTAGCGGGGTGTAACTTCTCCGTCTTCTTCCGAGGAGGAGGATTATGAATAAACCAACTTCTTGTAAATAAGACCCATTCTTTACCTGTAAGGTCGTTTAGGTAATTACGTGTATCATAAACTCCCCTTTCACCCGTATAGACTCCATATTTGCTGACCTTATCACCAATTTTCAGTCCCTTTAGCTTTTTCTCTTCCTTAGGAAGTCTCATCTTAGGAATCTTAACTTTCATAGTTTTAGGCTTAGCTGCTGGCTGAAATAACTGAGTCCACTCAGACTCCGCAGTCGTCTGAACGCTTGGCGTGTTATTCTGTTCTTTTTTCTCCATCTCGTCGGTCATAGTTTAATCACATCCTTTTTGCTGAATATGAGGCTTCTCCGATTCGGTGGAAGTATCTTGGTAAAATCTTTTAATTCCTCTCTTGAAAGGCTGTCTTTCACCGAGTTGCTCCCTAACTTTCCACCTTTGATAGCCTTTAACTGCTCGTAATCCTTGTTGTCCATTACCAAGAGTATTTGTTTTTACCAATGCCACCGTAAATAACTAAGTAACTTACTTTAAAGCATTTTTAGTAAAAATGATCCTGACCAGAATTATGAATTTTTAATTGCATTATTTCCCTAAAACCACCGTAAGCCCAAATAAACATGACAAAAGAGTTGACTTTGGTTTCTTATGGAAGATATTGATAAGGGTCGTTTTTGTTGTATTCTATGTTATATCTTACTTTCTAAGATCGCCCTTGTTAGAGCGTAGTTTATCATTGTATCAATATCAGAAGATTTTACAAGCACACCTAACCGATCGGGCGACTTTCTTCTATAGTCCTTTTGATAGACGATGTTAAACCCTTGAAGCTCAGGAGGAATGACCTCTCCAGCCTTAAACATCTCCTCACTCTTAGGTTTTCTAAGTGGTCCCATAAGATAACCTGTTTTATCATAATTGTCGGTTTTATGGAATTCAACCATGGGATGATTCTTAACGACGACCATCATGCCTTTATCACCTAATTGTACAACTATTGGGATGCTTTTCCCCTGGTAATTGACGATAAATTTAATTGCTGGTCTTGGAGGTCCTTTTTTAGCGAAGGGAAACTGATAAGCGGGATCGACCCCATCATATATTATTGGATAACTAAACATCAACTAATAGTTTTCTCATTAATTTAATAAGCTTTACTTTGCTAGCCTCGGTTCATCCAAAACGAACAATTAGTCCAAGACTAAGGATAGTTTGCTATCTATTTTCCTATTTACTTATTTAATAAACTTTAAAAGTTAATTTGTTGAGCCATCACTTTACCTATGGAGGAGTGACGAAAATGTCAAAAAGATATGCATTACTGATAAAGATTCCTGAAAAGGAGATTGAAGAGGAATTTGGTCCCTTCTATAAGGTAGCCCAGCGTTGGGGAGAGCCTGTTGCTTGGACTTATTTGATACGGCACTCGGATAAGATAGAGTCTGACTTGACGCTTTTGGGTGTAGGAGAACTATGGCACCCTCCGTTGAGGAGTAAGCAACCTTGTCGTCTTGACCTGTTATTTCGCAAAGGCGATATCTAGTTGAGGTTAAGTATCGTATTGAGGCTTGGAACCAACTCATTATGGAAGTCGAGTGCTTTGAGAACGCGATGAAAGAGCAAGAATTTTGATATGAGGATATAGTCCCCGTTCTTGTGGTATATGGAAAGGAAATTCAGAGGCTTAGTAAAGAGAGGCGTTCGTGGCCGGAATGGTGGGAGACACCCTAACTACAGTTATTTTTATTTGATAGTAAGAAAGAAAAGACCGACCAATCCAACAATTCCCAATATGATAAAGAGCCAGCTCCTTCGCCCAGCCTAAAGCTTTAAGATGGGAAAGCCTGCTACGAAAAGGGAAGTCTCGTTAATCTCATAAAAATAAAAGGGTGAGAGAGTTTAATCCCCTGCTCTCATAGGGTGGCGACTTAACTGACTAAACTGATTAATCCTTTTCACTAATACATCTATAACTTCATCAACTTCCTATCCCTTACTTCGAGAAGCTTTCTTGCTATCTTCTCAAAATCCAATCCATTTACTTGCTCAACCTTCTTAACTAAATCCTTTGGAAAAGCCCCAATTCCCTTAAATGCCCCTGCCATACCTCCTACTATCGATGCTATAGTGTCAGAGTCTCCTCCAATATTTGTAGCCATTATTATGGCATCCATGGGCTCGCCGTTAGTAGCGAAAAAGATGCCAAAGGCAGTAGGTATGGCTTCATTAGATTCTATACCAGCTCCAACATAATTGTAGAGCGAATCTGTCATTTCTTCAATATTCTTTGCTTTTAAGACTATCTTTATAGCCAGTTCGATTCTCTTATCGACTGGGGCTGCTGGATAAAGAATCCCGAATTTGGCGCCACGCTTTGCACCTTCTATTCCAGCCTCGATTGCATCAACCCCGCATTTTCCTATTATAGCCTTTGATATAGCGCACGCCACAGACGAAGCAGCAGAGATAGCTACGCTAGTATTATGAGTTAGCGCACATGCCTTCACAACATCTTCTACAACCCTTTCTAAATCGAAGCCTGCATTCAGAATCCCTATAGGAGATATTCTCATAGATGCGCCATCCGTGGTTCCTGTTCCACTGATGTCTTGAGGTTTAACTCCTTTAGCCATCTTCTCCAAGACTGTTTTTGTGCTAGGTCCAAGCAATCTATCTAAAGAGGTGCCTAATCCCTTGCTCCATTCGAACAAGCGTTGGGCAAAGCCTTCCTTTGATACAAACCCGTCTTCAATTATAGCATCTGCTAAGATTAGCGTTATCCAAGTGTCATCTGTAACTTGACCCGCCTTCAATCCATCGTGAATAATATGCCCAGCAGGTGCATCGATGAAATCCGTAACTCTGCCAAACTTTTCACGTATTTGATCTGGAGAGAAGCCAGAGGTAGGCATACCCATAGCATCACCAATGGCTACGCCTGCCAGGCACCCAACGGATCTTGATAGTATAGAATCAGAGTCTACTACCATCTGTCACCAACTCCATAACCCATTATGCTAGGATATAAGCTAAAAGTTGCATCATAAACCAAGAGGATAATAAGGATCTATCCAGAGATGAAGAAGATGATACCTCAAGCATGTAAGAGCAACGTCCCTTACATCACTTTTCTTAGCAAGGAGGCTGTAGAAGCGTTAAGAGTATACATTGAAGAAAGGAAGAAACGTTATGGATCCATTCCAGATGGTGCGCCTCTTTATATTGGAGAAAGAGGGGGGTTAGAGAAAGAAGTTAGGAATATGGTTCCGTTGAAAAAGGAAACATTGAAGAGCGTAGTCAAAGAAGCAGCAAGAAGGGCTGGTATTGAGAAATGGATTGATGTTTACCCTCATTGCTTGAGAAAAGCCTTTGAGCGTGCTGTTAGGAATGGTGGATTAGATCCTAAGGATCAAGAGTTTCTGATGGGTCATATTCTACCTGGAAGCCAAGATACTTATTATGATAAGACTAAGATAGATGAATTGAGGAATAAGTATGCTAAGATAGAGTTCTTCCCACAGAGATTTCAAACAGAAGAATTGAGGAAGAAGCAGATCATAGACATGGTCAAGTTGCTCAGGTTCTCAGGGGATAGGATAAAAAAAGGTAGAGGAAGCATTAGCAAAATATAAGAGTGTTGATGAAGCCATGAATGAGATAAGGAAGTTGAGCTTAGAATCATACAAGCTGAAGGAGTCTAACAGCGATCCCAAGAAGGTAATCAAAGAGGATGAGCTAGAGCATTATCTTGCTGAGGGATGTGATGTCCATACAGTGCTTCCTAGTGGTAGGATATTGATAAGAAGGCTCAGTTAAGTCTCCAGCCCTCTGTGCTCTTTCACTTTATTTTTGTTGGTGAAACTACTCTTACTCATTATTCCAAGCGTGCCTATACAATACTATAAAGTGGTAAGATTTTAATCAAGAGAACAGGCTAAAAGATATCAGATGATAGCTACTATACAATTACAATCGAGATAGAAGAAGGGAGTAATATGGCTAAATACGAGTTATGCCCAAACTGTAATAAATGGGTCTGCTTGATTGTCATGATGGATGCTGTCCTATCTGTGGTTATTGTATTGATAATACCAATAAAGCTGATTAGTTCTTCGCTTTGGTTATGTAAAGATTTTAGATTGCTTTCCTAAAGATAAAGGTTAAATTTACAAAGATATCTAAATGGCTTGACAAATACAGTTATCATACCAGATAAAGCCTTATAGCAACTATGTCTAAAGATCCTTTTGAGATTCAATGTGACAATTGTGGTGAAATTCTCTATAGAGGTATGGACCTTAAATATGCAAGAGACATTCTAAAGCCTACTGGATTTAAGTGTAAGAGATGCGGTGCTCATCTCTCAGTTACTGACTTTATCGTAGAGGTAGTTGAAGCTAGTAGCTTATAGAGCTATGAGGATAATCTAAAGATTTGGGAGTATTATTTCAACCCTTTGTTAATTCAAGTTTCTATGGCTCTCCCTTCTCTTATTTGGCATAGAGCTTTGAGGGCATCATTGTGATTATTAAAAAGAGTAGAATACCTTCAGCTTATGCATAATTGTTGTTTTTCCAAAACACCTGACCTAATTATTCCCATTGAGAAATTGAGCAGCAAGACTTTTAAACTCTCGGTCTTCCCGCTTAACTAGATGCAAGTCCTAGAGAAAAGTGTATAAGTAAGTGTACAAGTACTACCATTATTGATTTTCCATGAGGAGGTGAGGCTAAATGGGTAAAATAGGAGAGATAACATTAGCACTGAACAAAGACGTGAAGAAGGATGTGAAGGAGAGCCTGAACAGCCTGTTCTCAGGAGGAGACATAAGAAGAAAAGAGATTGCTATACTGGAAGATGCGAAGAAGGCTACCAAGGTTAAGGTTACCATCGAGACAGTTTAATGCTTGAATAAAAGAGCCCCATACCTTCTTCACTTCTTTTTTCATAATGAGGATGTGGTTTTTAGAAGAGAATTATATGGATGCTATGTCAAATATCACACTTGCTTGACAAGATACTTATAAAGAATACTTCGAGTTACTACTCTACTAAATAAATTTTACATCCTTGTCTATTAGTCTAAATCTCATATATGTTAAAGACTTAAAGCTTATTTAGGCATGATAAAAATGATTCTCCCAAAGGCGGAATTTTCAAAAACGCTTGCAGGTGAACTAAAAGAGTGCTACACTTTACTCAACTTTGAAAGGATAGATTCCAATGTAGCCAAGCAGTTACGGATGACAAAGAGAAGAGGACGACCAGGTATGAAACTGGCTGCATTAGGCATAGGCGTGATCGTTCTCCCTGAACCGACAGGATTAAGTGATGTTTTTGGCGTCTCTCTACTAGCCCTTGGCATGCTGATCGAAAAAGCCTATGATTTTATAGGAATAAGTGATGTGAGTCAAGAGTTCTCAAATACATTAAAAGGTCTTGCATCGTTAAAGTCAGAAATATGTTGTTAATGAAAGGTGAGCTGTTACAGTTTACAGATTCTTAGCTGATAAAGATGCTTTATACACCTTAAGCCATAAGCCCAGATTAATACCAAACTAAGAGGGTAGAAGAAGAATTAGCAAAATACAGGACTGTTGATGAGGCAATGGATGAAATAAGAAAGCTAAGCTTAGAATCCTATAAGCATAAAGATTCGAACAACGGTCCAAAGAAGGTAATACGTGAGGATGAGCTTGAGCATTAGCTTAATGAGGGATGAGATGTCCATACAGTGCTTCCTAGTGGTAAGATATTGATAAGAAGGTGAATCGTTCTTGCGTCTCAACCTTCCCCTTTTTCATCTCTTAATTCGTAGCGTGTTAAAAATGGTGTTAAGATTGGTATGATTTTATCAGTTTTTCAGCTTTAAAATTCCTAATAAAATCGTTTCTACATCTAAGAAAAGATATGAGACCATTTCTGAAGATTCATAAGTTAGTTCTTGCTATATCTTTACTTGTGGATATGCAGTTTATAGAGTATGCAACTTGGACATATTTTGGCAGTAAAAGGATATACTGTCCTGGAATTACAAAGGAAATGATAGAATTCTTTAGAGACAAGAAGAAACTGCCTGAACCATGTGACAAATGTTACAAAGGTTTAATCTTTTGGGGTTCTTCATTCAACAAAGAGAATCTAAGCAATTTCAAGAAAATGATTGGATCTTTTGAGTTCGAAATTAGAGGTAAGTATAACAAAGGCGTTGTAGTTTTCTATTTCATAAACAAAGAAGAATTATTGGATTTTCTGAAATTATTAGAACGAAAAATGAAAGAATATAATGTGGTAGGTAGAATTCAATGGAGACGTGCCTGTAAAGAATACCAAGACCAAATACCAGAATATTGGTTGAATGCTAAAGAACTGAATGTATAAGCCTAATATTCACACTAAACATATATTATGACTACTCCCCGTCTCTCTGCCGATATAGGGATTAGAACCTAATCACTTTACCATTCATCTCTATGAGCTACGCTTTCCCTTTGTTCCTCTTCTGTTAAATGTGGCTTAGGTGCGTATCTTTGTGAAGTTCGTGAGGTTATGAACCCATATAATCTTGATAGATAATTGAGGTCTTGCTTCCAAGGCATTGGCTCCCTTAAACCTAAGAAAGCGATTATCTCATCATCCGATTTTCCTTGCTCTCTCATTTGCCTAGTTATCCGAATGATATCATTCTGACTGGAATTAGACTTAGCATATAGTTTGATGACACCATAAACTGCGCACCATAAGCCACTATGCATTATCATATGGCACATTTGACAGATAACCTCTAGGTTATTATCATCATTGTCCTTAGGATTACCGTCTATATGATTAACTTGCATACCCTTTTCACTTCTATAGCCACAGTACTGACAAGTGTAGTTATCCCTTTTTAGTATCTTTGGTCTTATCACCTTGCGCCATAGAGAGCTTTTCATAAACCTATCATCTTCTTCGGTTCTCCAAGCAAGTTCATAGGACAGGACCAAAGGCTTCATAATCATCAACAGTATTGCTTCTTTATAGCTTGAGCAACATCGTTCCAGTTATAATCTTCGATCTCTTTCCTTAACTCCTGTCTTAAGCTTGAATCCTTTGTTTGCAAATACTGTCCAAAGGTTAGTAGGCATGCAAAACCATCAGTTATTTTAAGTGGAGGCGATTTATGACCAAAATAGACTGCCACCTCTTTTACGTTAAAAGACTTCATTGGTAGCATAAGACAACGATTGATTAGGTAGTAAAGGTCAATATTGTTGCCTTTTAGTCCTAGTATTCTACTATCTTGCCCAGCCCAAGTGTATACCACATACTCGTTAATACCATATGTTAATTTCTTAAATTCAGAGATAGCACGCATCGCCTCATTTTCTGATTCCATTAAACGCTGAAACTTAACAATCTTATTACCATTAACAATTTTGACTCCAATACAAAAAGGGAAATCCTCGTATTCTAAGTCTACATAGAATTCAACAGGGCATTTTGGAAGGTTAATTGGCTCTAGCAAAATGGGCTTCTTTTCAATTATCGCCTTAGCAGAATAGATTATCTTTGTGAGATATGAGCCGCCCATCTTCTGTCTCCATAAATTCCCATGAACAGCAGTTAGCTTTTCTTCTACAGCTCTTACATTTGAAATAGGCTTCCAGCTTTCCGTCATCCTATATAGCTGGTCAAAATCGCATATACCACAAGCTTCCAATAATGATTGCCTGACTGGTCCTATCTGACGGATGGAGATCAGAGTTTTTTCTGCGCTCAAGAAATCCTCGTCCATTATATTCTAACCTTAATGTGGTAAATAAATTGCTCCATAGGAACCAAAGGTAGTCCTGGACTTAGAAGAATTGAGCATGGCTGTGAATCTTCTATACATACTTTGGGTTCCGCTTTTATGAGCGTGCCCCTTATCTTTAATACTTGACTTTTGAGCATAAGACTATCAGTTTAGAAAATACTCATTTCTAGGGCTGACTAGCGTTTGATAAATTGGCACAAGGTCGACAGATAGTTAATATAGAAGACGCACCTATTCATTAAGATTGTCTCTATATGTCCGAAAAAGTCCTGTATAAACCTATAGAGGATATGTTTGTAAAAAGAGGGTATTTTTCTATCAGTTCTCGTAAGAAGCTTCCACGGGAAAGAGTTCACAGCCCATTTGGAGTTGATGTTCATGGAGTAACAAAGAAGGTTGATGTAGTTGCCTTTAAAGGAATTAATGATGAGTTAGAAGCCGAAGCGGTTGAATGCAAACTTGGAAGAACATGGGAAGCAGCAGGAGAAGCAATTGGACAAGCAACGGCGTATCAAAGGATGTTTCCAGAAGTATATGTCGCTACAGAGGCGAGTGAAGATAATCTAAAGCATGTTGAATCGCTTCTTCGTCAACTCGGGCTTGGTTATATCATGGTTGGGAAAGACAAGGCTGAAGAGATTTTTCCACCTAGTCACAACATTAGGTTTAACCAAAAAGAGTATGAGTTGCAAGTTAAGGGCAAGGCTATCGCTTTACTCGCAGGTTATGAGGTTTTAGGGATCGACAACTTTCAATTTGGAAGGGCTGATAAACCTTACCAAATTTGGCTATCAAGCTTAGAAGCATGTAACATAACTTGTTCCTATAATAAAGGAGTCTTTTGGTTCGGATCAAATCTAGAGAAGAAAGAAGCTGTGGAGCGTATTTTCAGCAAAATCAAAGCCAAAGAGCTTTACGACTTACTGCATGGGCTATCTTCTGAATATAGGTTTTGGCTAGCAAAATTTGCTCTCTACCGTCCGAAGAAGTATATACAGCGGTCTTATTCAAACGCCAAGACAGACAGCCAAAATGGGTCTTTCAAAAGATTGATAATGCTAGGAAAGATGTAAGAATTTCAGAATCATGATGATTGTATGGTTTAAGGAATAACATAATAAAAAGTTTATTATAATGAGATAGTGACCTACCAATGACGTTGTCAATAGAGGAGCTTTTGAAGGTCTTAACTCGTAAGACTGCAAAAGGAAATCTGAACAAAGCTATAGATGCAAGTATGCATCCTTACTTCAAGTATGGAGCCCAGACTATTGCAAGCGTTGTGGTAGAGCAATAAGCAATCCTACAAGCTTGAAGCATAGAATGGGACCAATTTGTCGATGCAAGGTCCAAGAGAGCTAGACGATGGGAAATTGAGAAGGAAATCAAGGGGCTGATCAAATGAGCGAGGCTGAGATAAAGGCAAAGCTGGAGGAAGTCAATCATATTTTGAAGATTCTTGAAGAAAGAAAAGCATGGCATAGAGTATCGAATATCAGAATCCAACAATTTAGTTTCTGCAATAGAATTTTCAAAGTGTAGTGATTGAGCCTTGAGTAGTCAAGCCTCTCTGCGTAAGAATAAAAAGAATGCCAATGGGCATATAGCAGAAGTTCTTAAGAGTGGTCTTGGGAGGCTTGAGATTGAGTTAGAGAGAATAAAAAGAAAGGTAGGCATAGGTTATGAGGTTAGAGTTGAATGGCTGCCTGGCAAAGTGATCTTCAAAAAAGGAAGGCAATTAGAATAAGAGGTTGTAGGGGATACAATATTCATTTATGCTGATGATTTAAATAGGGCTTTAGAGCTTGTAGCGCATGGCTTTACAGAGTGGCTTCTTAATCAACACTCAAAACCATATAGGATGATGATAAACAAGTTAATAGAGCTGTTTGAAGATATGTATTATGAACAGAAAGAGAGGATAGCTGATGCCATCACCAAGATACTCCAAGAACGATGTAAAGGAACCTTGGCAAAGTAGTCCAATAAACGTAAGGCTTCCAAAGAAGTTAATCCGTGATATAGATGGATTTGCAAAAGAGTATGAGTTAAATAGGTCAGAAGTCATTCGCCAAGCCTTGACCTTTTACCTGACTATGCTTAAGAACATAGGAAGTATAATTCGTCCAACTGTCTTCAAATTAGTTCCTTCACAAGTCACATTGATGAAGAGGGGAGACGTAACCCTCATGAAGCTACCAACAGGCTTGATTTTGAGTTTAAGCTACACATCATCTGGCGGTATAGGTCCAAAACCCATGGATAAAATCAAGGTAGATGGTTTTACACTCGGTAGATTCATGACTAGAGTTGCTCTAATGGATACCATTTCTATAAACTCATGGCCAAAGCTAATGGTAGCTACACTAAGCGTAGAGATGAACCCTACTGGCATAGAAATACTAAGAGGTATGAGGAGTGAGGCAAAGAAGGTAGGAATGGACCCAGATCAATCTATAAGCATGAATACAGAGGAGAATATAAGCACAGACCAGACAGGCTTAGGGGTTACTGCTGTAGGATTGGTCCATGAGGACGAATTGAGAATGGGAAGAACTCAGCCGAACGATGCCCTAGTGCTAATTGGAGAACCAAAGGTTGGAGATGAAGTTATTCAAGCTGAAAAAGAGGGAAAGATAGCAGACCTTCACGATCTGGTTAGATTAACACAGTTGGATTTCATTCATGATTTAATTCCAGTAGATACCCAAGGAATAGCTTATGAAGCAAGGATGATAGCCCATATGGTTGGGCGCCAAGTCGAGTTTTACAACAATCTAAAGATTGACTTGGAGAAGCCCGCTGGTCCAGCCACTGCTGTTTTAACAACTATGGATGAAGCACAAATAGAAAAACTGACATGGATAACTAGAAAGCCTATAACCATTGTGGGCAGAGTCTTGTAAACTAAAACTCTATACCAATCCTTGCCTTAAGACCCTTCGAATAGGGATGCTTTATTTTTTTGATCTCTGAAATGTAGTCAGCATAATCATAAGCTTCCTTTGGGGCATATCTTCCTGTCAATACCAATTCTACGTGCTCAGGTTTTTTCTTTATCAAGCCGATAACTTCTGACAAGTCTATCAAATTATGATGCACTGCTACCCATATCTCATCCAATATAACCATATCATACTTGTTACTATCAACGATCTCTTTTGCGTGTTCAAAACCTTTCCTAGCTAAATCAAAATCTTTTTCACTAGGAGTGTAATGGGAAACTAACTCTCCACTACCGAATTGAGCTACCTTAAAATTTCGAAATTTCTTGATAGATTTTATCTCGCCATACTTTTTCCCTTCAAATTCTCCCTTCATGAACTGTATCATGTAGACCTTTAATCCATGTCCTACTGCTCTTAGACCTTGCCCTATGGCTGATGTGGTCTTGCCCTTACCTTTACCAGTTATTATGTGAACAAGCCCTTTCTCCATCTTTGGAGCCAATATCATTAACCTCTTAATTGGGAATTATCCCTCAACCTCTTCCCCACTACGAAAAATGTTTGCTAACGTTGCTGAAAGCTCAACCATCCCCTCATGAGTAACAGACGATATAGGTATTAGTTCATGAGCAAAACCAAGCTCCACCAACTTATGTAGAATCCCACTACTCAATAAGTATTGGGAATCCTCCTCTCCTTCTCTTATAGATTCCTCAAGAGCAACAGAACTCGATGACCATTTCATTATCTTCCTTACTTGCTTTCCTATAATATCTCTTTTTGTAAGAACGGATATTTGTGCTGATCTTAGTCTTAGCTGAACAGAGGTTGCCAAGAGCGCTATAGAAACGAAGTTCATGGGAGTCGAAACAAGTAAAGCATCGAATAAAAAGAGGACTGCTCTACCATCACATTTTAAATTATTAACTATGAAAGGACCGCTATTTCTATAGGCAAAGAGCTCCACTTGACCTGGCGTATCAACGATTACATAATCTGGCCTAAATTCATCTATCTCATCTTGAAGGTCGTTGAGCTTTGTAGCTATGAGATCAGAAGCAAGGATTAACGCTCCATTAGGCCCTAATTCATAAGACTCCATTATGGTCTGAAGGTCGATATAATTTCTCACGTCAACATCAGGCGTATAAGGAAGTTCCAAAGCTCCTGGATCAAGGTTAACAGCAATAGCATTAGAGCCCTTTTCAGTATACCATGAGACTAGAGTTGATGTTAGAAGAGATTTGCCTGAACCAGCAGTTCCCACTATAAAGATCACAAACATGATAACATCAAATTAATTAAGAATTGTTTAAGAATTTTTGTTTGCTACTCTACTCTTTTTCTAACTTTGATAGGTCAATGGTAAGGTTTAACATTCTACTGAGTATTTCCAAAACTGCTTTTGCTGCTTTCGGATCTGGATATTCTGGGTCTTCAAGGCTTGGCTGGGTTTTACCAAATAGGCATATGCCTTTAATTTCTCTTAGCATTCCTAGACCAAAAACAAGTCCTGAAAAACCATAGAAAGGACCTTCGTATCCAATATCAATATCGTATTTCTTCAGCTCTTTTATCAGCTCCAAATCGGTAGCAGCACAGCAAACATCTTTTCCTTCTCTTCCATAGCCTGCAATTACTATCATTCTCTTAACTCCAAACTCTTGGTAGAAATCTAAAATTTTATGGGCTACCTCATACTGTCCATTGAAATTGGCATGATAGCCTTTTGTTATCAGCAATTCTGGGTAAGTTAATAAGTGGAATTCAACTTTCGGAAGTTCTAATTTCCCCCCTTTTAAAAGAGTGCCAGCTTGACCAGGGTAATCTGGATGTGATACATAAGAGGGCCTTGTCTGGTAAAGAATAGGGAAATGTTTTGAATACAATTCAGCAACCAATCTTGGTTTAAGTTCTTCAATCAAATAGTCTACTACTATCTTCCCAACCGATCTTAAGCCAGGAGAACCTACAATAGCAATGGGTTCTTTTACTACTGGCTTCTCAATGTATTTTATCCAACTCATTATTTCGCCCTAAAGGTAGATGTCTTTTGGTGGCGGACTAACAGATTTGCGCATTTCCTCAACCCAGCGGCGCTCTAACTCTTCCATTTTTTGAACAAAATCTTCAGCCATCTTAGCCTCTTGCTCTAAAGGCTTCATATCGATCTTAATGTCTAGCATTTTGCTCAAAACTTCTAAAAGCGCCTGTGCAGCTTTTACATCAGCGAGAACGCGGCCTGATGGAGTCATGTAGCCCGGAGTTTCACTCAGCAGGCAAATGCTTTGAATCCCCCTAAGTTTAGCAAGCCCGAATAGTAATCCATTAGTGCCGCTAATGCTTCCAGCATCCATAGGCAAGACATCATACTTTTTGAGTTCTTCCACCAGTTCTGGCTCAGTAGCAGCTCCATAGACCCTCGGTTTTTCGAGATATCTACCAGTTACGTAGGCTGCAGTTGCGAAGAGTTTTCTAACTTTGAACTTCTCAGCCCTGTTTAAAACTTCATTAGAAATCTCGTATTGTCCCTCTGAAGAAATTGCTTGAGTATTTCCAGCGAAAATTATCAGATCGTTCTTTGATTTAATATCCTTCCAATAGTAGAATTCATTCTTCAACAATTCAACTGTACCATCCTTTTTGATTAGAACGTAAGGTGGGAATGAAGATGAATAAAGCTCTTCGAATAGCTCTGCTTTCAATTCTTTGATCAGGTAGTCTACTGATAGCTTGGCAACGTATCCTATACCAGGCAGCCCTGTGACCATGTAAGGATCTCTAAGCTCTGGCTCTTTGTAGATTTTGAATTGCATAGTCATGGATTATAACTTTAAACTTAAAGATAACTTTTTGCATTGATAAATTTGGGGGTTTATTGTTTAGTGGTTTTTCTCAAGCTTAGATTTAGAAAGGAGTTTAAACTCCTTCCTTCTCAGTTCTTGTAATTTCTAAATAGACCTTGTCACCTACTTTCAACCCTGATTCTTCATACTCTCTCATGTCAAGCTTTATCACAGTTACTGCTCCACCCATCGTCTGCCTTGATAAACCTGAAAGGGCTCTCTGCAAATCCTTCATCAAATCCTCCATGGATGTGAAGCCCATAACGACGCTAGGGCGGGGTTGAGACGTACCCTTCAAATCTCTAGGATCGACTAGAGCAACGAGAACATAAGGTCCTCCGTCGGGTGCAGCAGAAATTTCTGTAACTACGTATTCTTTCTTCACCATATCCCCTCCAAATAACATTGATTTATGATACCTATCAACTTTACTGTTATGCTAACGATAAACTCTCTTTAAACCCAAAACTAATTTAGACGATCTTGTTAGATAGCATAAGGGGGTTAAATCTCTGGGATCAGATGTCTTTGAGATAATTTCAGTGGGTAATGAACTCCTTGTTGGAAAGATTTTGAATACGAATGCCCATTGGCTTGCAAAGGTGATAACTGAATTAGGAGGGTTTGTAAAGCGCTGCACAGTTGTTAGAGACAATGTTGATGATATATCATCTGCTATAGAAGAATCCATGAAGAGAGGTACAAATTGGTTAATAATGTCTGGAGGGTTAGGACCTACTTATGATGATAAAACTCTCCAAGGTGTGGCTAAAGCGTTGGGTAGAGAACTGGTTGTAGATAACGATGCCTTGAAGATGGTAGAAAAGAAGTATGAGCTTATGGCTCATCGTGGTACGGTAAAGAAGTTTGATTTAACACCAGCAAGATTGAAGATGGCTAAATTGCCAAAAGGTTCCAAAGCCCTTCCAAACCCTATAGGCACAGCTCCTGGAGTTATGACAGATGAGGGAGATAGAAAGATCATCTGCCTTCCTGGAGTCCCTGGAGAGATGGAAGGGATATTCAAAGAGAGTATTGTACCTATAATAAAAAATGTCATAAAGAATTTCTACTATGAAGAGAGCATTCATACTACTGGGATTGTTGAGTCAGATTTAGCGCCTTTGATAGATAAAGCATTGGTAAATAATCCTTTTGTATATATAAAATCACATCCAAAGGGTCATGAGGAAGGCATATCCAAGATTGAGATTCAAGTGACAGCGATGGCTGAAGAATCATCTATTGCAAAGAAGAGGGTTAAGGATGCCCTTGAACAATTAAAATCTATGATAATAGAGCATGGCGGGATTATAGATAAAGAGGATATGAAGTAATTATGATGAAGAGAAAATATCCAAGGCATCCTATGGTTGGAGTTGGAGCCCTTATAGAAAAAAATGGTTCTGTTCTTTTAGTAAAGAGGGAGCATGAACCAGGCAAGGGTAGATGGTCTCTACCAGGAGGGCTTGTAAATCTTGGTGAAAAAATAGATGATGCGATAAAGCGTGAGGTTGAAGAAGAAGTAGGATTAAAGGTAGATGTAATCAAGATTGCAGATGTTTTTGACAGTATTGAGTATGATGATAAAGGTAGAGTTCGCTTTCACTATGTGATAGTAGGCTTTATGGTCAAAGTTATAAAAGGGAAGGTTAGAGGTAGCGAGGAAGCTTCACAAGTTAAGTGGTTTAAGGCCGATGAGTTGAAGGATTTAAAAATGACAAATACTACGAGAAAGCTACTAAAAAGGGTAAATTTCTTAAAAAATATTTAATTTAACGAGTCTTCTTTGATAGCCACCACTCTAAATACTCACTTACTTCTCTTCTCTTCTTCTTACGCTCCTCTCCTTCCTTTCTAATCTTATCCTTTAAATCCATAAGCTGCTCTTTTGTTATGTATAAGCCACAATTCTTGCAAGAGTAATGCTTGGAAGAAATATCATATATCATTAGTCCTCCACACTCTACACAATACTGTTGCATTTCTATCATGATTTACTTAAAATTGCTTACTTAAAAATGTATTAATTTTTCATATTGGAAATCAAGTATAAAGCAAGGGTCAAGATTTCAATCATTCGTATAGGAAAAATATCAGGGTCAATACTTAAGTGACTATTTTATCTAATTTTCTTAAATTCAATGCTCTTTTTATCTCTAAGGCTATTCTATCCCCAGTGCTCATTCTCTTATTATATTTTGCATTCGCATACTGAGAGCCTATTCCCATGTGCACATTAGTCCCCCCGCCATGCCTTGTTGCAACATCTTGAGTTACTGGGATATGGGCATAAACATCCTCTCCAGGAGGAACATCGTACAAACCATACTCTATGGCTTTTCCTGGAACCTTTCCCCAAGTTATCAGTGTTTGAAGGCACCAAGCTCCAATTATCCCCGGAGGCTCATACTCTTTTGTTGCTAGTAGGAAAGCATTGGCAACTTTATGAACGTCTTTTAATAGTGATTCTCTTAAACTCATGGCGATATGGCATGTAACTTCAAAGGATGGTACCTTCTTTATCTTCTGTTGAACATCTATAGGCAATCTCTTCAAACCATCCAAAATTGTCTCTCTTCTCTCATCTATAGAAAGGAATTCATTTGCTAAGCAAAATCTTGCTTTATCCAAACTCATATTGTAAAGCTCAGAGTAGAAATCATCAACATCTCCCCACTCCTCCTCTGCATCTATTGGCGATAAGAAAAAGTTGAAGTTGGCATGAGGACCTAATACTATCTGCTCAACTCTTGCCCTTCTTAATCCCTCCTCATTTACATTCCCAAGTTCCATCTCTGCTTTGACCTTTACTTCAAGATCATTGCTGTCAGAAGCGAATATGAACTCTCTTTCAAGCTCTCTCTTTGCATGCTCACATTTCAAGATCATGGGCTCATCAATGAATTCCTTGAACCTTATTCCCCTCCTATGAACATCAAAATCATAGAATTTTGGAAAAGGTATGCCTGCTTTTTCTGCAAACCAGTAGTAATCTCTTTCAATTTCTCCTCTGTTCTCTATCTTCAACAGCTTTCTTGATCCTACTATTGGTACTGAAAATTCTTTCTCTATCTTGCTGCAACGCTCATCCCCTCCTAAGTATACAGAGAAGGCTCTGTTTGGTACTTGAAGGCACTCCAAATCTAGAAATTCATCCAAATACTTGTAAATATCAGGGTACTCATCGAAGATTACCAAAGCTGTCTTCCAATCCCCCTTTTTCTTCAATTCCTTCGGATCGTATACACAAATCATTTCTTCTCTAGCATGTTTGGGTAAATCCTCTACCACTTCTCCAGCTTTACCCAATATTGGATTCTGCAAGTATATGATGGCTCTCCCTTTCGTTGTGTAGATTATTCTTCTAAATCCATAGTTTCTAGCCCCTGATGCAGCATCTAAAGCAGAGTGGGAACCCAATATGAGCTCTACAGGCTCTCTGTACCTTTTAGCCAATTCTTGCATCTCTTCTCTTTTTATCATAAACTAATACCCCTTACAATTACTCCAGGCTTTTCGACAATACTACCTATGGTTCTTGCCACCATGCCATATTTCGCTAATATTTTAACTATTCTATCCTCTTCACTCTTTGGTGAACAAATACAGAAGCCTATGCCCATATTAAAAGTTCTATACATCTCTTTATTAGTGACACTGCCTTCTTTTTGGATCAGTTGGAATATTGGTAAAGGTTCAGGCATATTATCGAGCAAGAAGCCCATCTTTGGCCTTAGCAACAATCTTTTGAGTTTCGAGAAGGCACCACCAGTTATATGAGCCAATCCATGTATTTCACATTCTTTCAATATTTCAAGAACAGGCTTTACATAGATTCTTGTCGGGGCTAATAACTCCTCTCCAACACTCTTTTCAAGCTCTGGTATGAATTCATCAATTCTATATCTTTGAAGTAATGCTTTTCTTGCAAGAGATAAGCCATTAGAATGAATTCCTGAGCTATTGATGCCTATTACTACATCGCCATGCTTTAGATTCTTTCCATCTATCACTTTATCTTTATCTACAACACCGATTGATAAGCCAACGAGATCGAAGCCTTTGCCATTAATCCCTTTTATCACATCTGGCATTATTGCCGTCTCACCAGCAACTATTGAAATCTGAGCTTCTTTTGCTCCTTTAGCAAGACCTTTCATTATATCCTTTACAATCTTTCTATTAGGCTTTTCAAGAGCTAGATAATCAACAAGAGCTATTGGTTCTGATCCTAAGCATATTAGGTCATTGACATTCATGGCTATGCAATCAATTCCTATTGTATCGTACTTATCCATCATCTGAGCTATGAGAACCTTTGTGCCTACACCATCAGCATGAACTGTTAACGCTTTATCACCAATATCTATCATTCCAGCATAATGCCCTATCTCTATCAAGGGTCTTCCAAACTTGCCTTTTCTTAGCTTTAGAGTACTATGAAGTTGCCTAACAATGTCCTTGCGTATTTTGCTTACTTCATCCAGATCGACGCCAGCCTTGGCGTATGTTAGTCTTTCCATATTTATCAATTAAATTTCAAACCAGTTATTCTTTCAAAAGCTGTGATGTATCTCTTTTTAGTTTCAGATATTAGTTCATCTGGCAATTTTGGAGGTTTAGGTAATGGATTACCTTTCTTAATAGCATCATCTAAATCCTTCTTAAAGCCGACGCTTATCAACCAATCTCTTACCAATTGCTTGTCATAGCTTTCCTGAGTCTTTCCTACAGAATACTTTTCCTTTGGCCAGAGCCTGAACTCATCAGGACCTAAAGAATCTGCCAATAGAATTTTATCATCATCTTTACCAAACTCGAACTTGACATCTGCCATTATGAATCCAGCATTTTCACATCTTTTAGTCATCTTTTTGTAAAGCTCTATACTCGTCTTTTCTATCCACGATAACTCTTCTTTCTTAAGCAAGTTCTTTGATAAGATTTCACTTTTAGAAATTGGCAAGTCCTTGTCCATAGATTTTGTAGTAGGATCGAAAAGAGGATTTGGGAGTTTACAAGCCAGTTCTGGTCTGATGTTTAATCGAACTTCTCCTTTCATCAATCTATCGTATAAACTGCCATACAAGTATCCTCTAACAACACATTCTATAGGAATCATGGAAAGCTTCTTCACTATCATTTTATTCTTGTCTATTACTTTGATCATATGATTTGGAACGTTTAGCTTATTGAACCAAAACTCTGAGAACTTACAAAGTATCTCTCCTTTACTTGGTATGAAAGATGGAAGAATAACGTCAAAGGCTGATATCCTATCGCTAAATACAAAAAGTAATCTATCATTACCAATATCGTATATGTCTTTGACCTTGCCTTTCCTCAATAGCTTTCCTTCTTCACTCATAAATTACCACGTCTATAATTAGACAATTTCTCTCTTAATTCAGGATTCTTTATGCTAAGGATTTCTATTGCCAATAATGCAGCGTTCTTACCATTATCAATTCCAACACAGGCAACTGGAACTTTCGATGGCATTTGCACTATCGATAATAATGCATCAAGCCCCCCAAGCTTTGCTGAAACTGGAACTCCGATGACTGGCTTTGTAGTCATAGATGCTATGAATCCTGGTAGATGAGCAGATAATCCTGCTATGGCTATGAATACATTGGCTTTTGAATTCATTATGTAATCTTCTAATTCTTTACGATTTCTATGGGCTGACAAAATCTTATCGTCATATTTAACTTGAAAATCTTTTAGAACCTCACATACTTCATCTAAAACCTTTTGATCGGATTTGCTGCCTGCTATTACTGCAACTTCCATTTCAATCATCTCTTTTACTCTTCAACAATTACCTTTGTTACGGGATGGTATTTTTAGGAAATTGATAAAGTTTTGGTAAAAGCACATCAAGTTTATCTTTAGGAATGGGTTCTCTTCTGTAACGCTTCGTTGAAAATTGAACAGACTCTGCTGCCTCATCGACTTTTCTTTTAGCTTCTTCAAAATTTGGTGAAGTATAAACTAAAGTTAAAACTCTTCCTCCTGTTGATAAAAGTTTTCCATTTATAAGCTCTGTGCCATTATGATAAATCTTCACATCTTTTATTTTTTCTAAACCATCGATAGGTTGATTAGTTAAATGAACGTATGGATAACCGATATTCCAGTCTTTTTTCGCCTCATAACCTTCCATTGCTATATCTTCAGCTAACTCAGCTTTTGATTTAATCTCTTTTCCCAAATCCTTATCTTGACTACTGCCACTGACCAAAGCAATTCCATAACTCCACTCCTGCTTCCAGTTTGGTTTTTCCATTTCAGCTAGATTTCCATCAACACAAGCTTTAAGATAAGGGAAGAGCTCGGATTCTAGTCTCTCCAAAATTACTTGAGCTTCTATATCACCATGTCTTACATTGATCTCTAAAACTTTTGCTTCGTGTGTGCGAATATTGAACATCAACTGTAAATAGAGAACTCCTTGGAACCTTGGAATACCATAATCTTCACAATTCCTCAAAACAGGTTCAACAAATTCTTTCATTATATTTTCATTCAATTTCTCATCAAGTAAAGGATGAGGGGCAATACAAATCATTCCACCAGTATTAAGATTGATGGTTAACTCTCTAAGAACAGAAAGTATTCTATAATAATTTGGAGGCTTTTGTTTATCCCATCTTCGGTATAGAGTGTAGAGTAAATTCCAATCCTTCAGACAATCTTCGTTCCCATCAAAAGCTCTCTTGTCTTCATAAGCCGTACCAAAAGGTAATGCAGATCCTTTTTCATCGACTAGAGCAAAGTAAGCAATCTCTATCCAATCTTTTCCAACCAATCCTTCTTCAACTACGATTTTCTTTCCAGCATCGCCAAACCTTGGCTGATAAGTTTTTGTTAAAGGGTCCCCAATCATCAAGGTTTCTATCCAACATCTTGCTTGTTCATAGTTCCAACAGACTCTTGTTCCCTTTCCTTCAGCAAGCCCGCTTGCCTTAATTGCTAATGGTTTTGAAGTTTCTTTGTACCATTTACTAACCCAATCGATGGCTTCATCAGCTTGCTCAAAGATAATAAATTCTGGTACATCAACGCCAATTCTCTTAAGATATTGCTTAGTCCATGCTTTGTCTGCTTCTAGTATTGTTGATTTCTGCTTTGGTCCAACAGTTTTCACTCCTACTTCTTCGAGTCTATCTCTTAAACCATATCTCAAATACTTCTCCTGTCCGATTACTGCAAGTTCGATTCCTTCTCTAGCTGCAATCTCACAAATTTCGTCTAGCGGGTCTTTCTTTTCTGAAAAATTTACTCTCCGTATTTTCCCAGTTTGATCACAAGAGACACCTGCATTACCAGGAACCCAGATAACTTCCTTTACTTCTTGACTTCTAGATAGATGAGAGCATAAAGCATGCCCCCTCCCGCCAGCATCAACAACTAAAGTCTTGCTCATGTTGATCGAATAAGCCTACTGATAATTATAGACAACAGTCCTTTGTGTCTAGACTTTACTTTAGATGGAAAATGGATAGCATTCAATTTCTTTGCAGAGTTCTCCTTCCCTTCATTAAAGGCATAAAATCCAAAGATTCCAGACAACTATCCCTTCATCTCCTCCCTGCTTCTAAACTTAGGGATGCATTTGAGGCAAGAGTAATCTCCTGTCACACATGAAAAGCAAAATTCATCGGTAGGTAAGCCAATGGCTTTGCTCAATTCCTCTATGTCATTGTAACCAACAAAGTCTACGTTCAAAGCAAAGGCAACCATCTCATTGATGTAATTTAAATCAGTTTTATCTTTACAAAATCTATAAGCAATAAGCTCTTCTTGAGTAGGAAAGTCTATGCCAGCATAGCAAGGATACATTATTGGTGGAAATGTTATTACGAAACTTATCTTCCTTGCCCCCGCCTTTTTCAGTATATCTGCAATTATCAATGAACTAGTGCCCCTCACTATGCTATCATCAACGACTATTACATTCTTATCCTTTACAATAGCCTTCACAGAGCTGATCTTCTTTACTATCTCTTCTCTTCTCTTCTGAAAGGGCTCTATGAAGCTTCTCAAGCTACCTCTCTTTCTATACCTATCTTTCATCAAACCCTCTTCAAAAGGAATCTTTGATTCTGTTGAAAATCCTTGGGCAGCAGGCCTCGCTGAGTCTGGGACTGGTATTACTACATCTCCTTCCAATCGATACTTCTTGGCCAACTCAGCCCCAATCCTTTTCCTAGCAAGATATACGTTGATTCCCTCTAGGTATGAACCAGGGTGGGAAAAATATGTATATTCAAAGGGGCAATGGGCATGCCTTTCTTCATTACAAAACATGTAAGTTGAGAGACCGTTCTTATCTATCTTAATTAATTCGCCAGGCTTTACATCTGTTATCAAATCTGCTCCAAGAGAATCAAGAGCACAGCTCTCTGAAGTCGTTAGATAAGTTTTTGTTTCTTTATGGTAGCCTAAACAAAGAGGTCTAAAGCCTCTCTCATCTCTTGCTGCCAAAAGCTCTCCATTTTCGGTCAGTATCGCCATTGAGTAAGAACCACTCAACTCTTTGCTCAAAATTTCAAAAGAAGTTGACCAATCCTTATGCTGGTGGTATATTTGTTTGAGTCTAATGCCAACCAATTCTGTATCTGTAACTGAGCTTGAAATGCTATTTTCCTTCGACACTTTATTCATCAATTCATCAGTATTTGCTATTGTACCATTATGAGATATGAAAAAAGACTTTCCTATCTCTATTGGATGAGCATTCTCTATAGCAGTTCTACCTTTCGTTGAATATCTGACATGACCGATTCCAACATTTCCTTTCATCTTCTCGATATTATAAGCATCTTCAGGGTCTTCTAAGACCAAGCCAAGTTTCTTAAAGACATTATGTCCAAATACAGCTATCCCCCATGATTCTTGACCCCTATGCTGAAGGCTTTCAAGGCCTCTAACCAAGAATTGTGATACATCAAAATCGTCAAAGGAATAAGCACCAATTACTCCACATTTCTCTCTCATTCACTCTCACCCATGCATTTAGGAATAGAATTTAGCCAACTATCCTTTAAATCTGATAGGGGTATTGATATCAATTCTTCCTTATTTTTGTTAAATTTCAAAGTATCTCCTCCAACCTTGCCAATAATATTGTATGCAATGCCAACTTTTTTCATGATGATCAAAAATTCATCGATACTATTATCATCGATTTCTATTATGAACCTAGAATGAGTCTCTGAGAAGAGGAGTTCATCTATTCTTAGATCATGAGCAGGGATTTTTGAGTAATCGATGGACGCACCAATGCCTCCAGATATACACATCTCTGCCAAGGCTACCGCTATTCCTCCTTTCGATACATCGTGAACAGCTTTGACAAGCCCTTTTCTTATAGTATCTAAAATAGTGTGCATAGTTGCCTTTTCTTTATCAAAATCAATTCTTGGTGCTATTCCTCCAATTAACCCATGAATATACTCATAGTACTCTGAACCACCCATCTCTGGCTTAGTTTCGCCTAAAATTACAATATGATCACCATAATGCTTGAGGTTCATAGTTGTGATCCATTCTTGCTTTTCTATCCTTCCTATGGCTGCTATGACTGGCGATGGCTTTATGGCCATGTTCTTCACCTTATCTTCATTGTAAAAGCTAACCTTACCTCCTATGCAAGGCAAACCTATGGCTTTAGAGTAATCTGCCAATCCTCTTACAGACTCCTTGAAAGTCCAAAATACTTCAGGATTACCTGGATTACCAAATTGAAGATGATCGACGAAGGCTAAAGGCTCTGCTCCTACTGATACTAGATTTCTGCATGCCTCAGATAGGCATCCTGCTGAGCCATTGTAAGGATCAATATAACAATGCTTGCTATTCCCATCAGCCTTTATAGCCAAGAAGGTTCCATTGGGTAGCCTTAGCACTGAAGCGTCTCCTTGACCTGGCTTCACTACAGTTCTTATTCCTACCTCATGATCATACTGTTCATAAACCCAACTCTTACTTGCTATGCTTGGGCAACTTAGCATCTTTAATAAAACTGATGAGAGATTTGATGGTAATGATGGTTTTTCCACGATTCTTATCTTCTTTATGTAATCTGGCTCAACTGCCTTTCTATATATTATAGGCGCATTTGCCACTACCTTGGCAGGAAGGCTGGCTAACTCTGATCCATTCATCTTCACGATTAATTTACCACTATCAGTAACCTTTCCTATGATGCTGTGAGGCAACTCATATTTATCAAAGATTTCACATACTTCTTTTTCATGACCTTGTTCGATTATAAAGACCATCCTTTCTTGAGACTCTGATATCATTATCTCTATTGGACTAAGATCCTTCTCACGAAGATGAACTTTTGATAACTCTAAGTCTATCCCACATCCGCCTTTATCTGCCATCTCCGATAATCCACAAGTTAGCCCTCCTCCCCCTAAATCCTTAAGCCCTCTTACATGACCTGTAGCAATAGCCTCTAGAGTTGCTTCTATAATCAACTTCTTCATGAATGGGTCAGGGATTTGAACCGCTGATCTCTCCTCATCAGACTTTTCAGTTAAAACTCTGGATGCAAAGGTTACACCGTGAATCCCGTCTCTTCCTGTGCTCCCACCGACTAGGATTACGCTATCATTAGGATACTTTGCCTCTGCTAATACAAGATTATCGATCTTTCCTAACCCTAAGCAAACCACATCAACAAGACAGTTTCTTTCAAAACAGTCGTCAAACTCAACTTCTCCTGCAACTGTTGGAACTCCAACACAATTACCATAATCGCTTATCCCTCTCACAACATGCTTGAAGAGCCATCTAGAATGGGCACTCTCTTCTATGCTACCAAACCTAAGAGAATCCAGTAAAGCAATAGGCCTTGTGCCCATGCAAAGAATATCCCTTAAAACTCCTCCTATCCCCGTTGCTGCCCCTCCATAAGGGTCTATGGCAGATGGATGATTATGGCTCTCTATATGCAAAGTCACTACATAACCATCATCAACATCTACAACTCCAGCATCATAGCCAGGCCCTATTATCACTCTAGGTCCTTTCGTTGGCAATTGCTTTAGAACAGGCTTTGATGACTTATAGCTACAATGCTCTGACCACTCTGCATCTATCATAGCCAGCTCAAGATGGTTAGGCTCTCTGCCTAGCATTCTTTTTGCTTCTTTCATCTCATCTTCAGTCAATTCTACTAAGATTGAGTTTAGTGCAACCAACGAATTCACCTCTCCTTTACATATTCAATCATGGATGAAAAGATAATTTTTCCATTATTCGTATTAAAGGGGCTTAACAACTTTTCAGATGCTCTTTCAGGATGGGGCATGAGACCAAAAACGTTGCCTTCATCATTACATATACCTGCTATTCCATCTATCGAGCCATTTGGGTTTGATCTTTCACTGATCTTGCCATATTCATCAGCATACTTGAGTATTATCTGATCCCTTTTGTAGAGTTCTTTAAGGTCATCTTCTTCGATGAAGTATCTTCCTTCATTATGGGCTATAGGCATTTTTAGCAAATGATTCTTCTTAATTTTATGAGTAAAGATGGCTTTATTGCTTATAACAGAAAGGTTAACCCATTTGCATATGAATTTTAGAGATGAATTTCTTAGCAATGCCCCTGGAAGTAATCCAGATTCTATCAGTATCTGAAAACCATTACATATTCCGAGTATAGGATAACCATCCTTCGCCATCCTTCTCACTTCTTTCATGACAGGACTATGGGCTGCTATAATCCCTGCTCTTAGTCTATCGCCATAAGAGAATCCTCCTGGTAGTATAACTGCATCGTAATCTCTTAGATCATCACTCTTATGCCATACAAGATTTGCTTTGACATTCATAACATTATTTAAAACATGAAGTGTATCAAAATCACAGTTGCTACCAGGAAACTGTATTATTGCTACTCTCATTTTTATTCTCCTTCTGCATTTATGGAGCATGTATGGGCTACAGGATTATAGATTCTCAATTCATCACATAGCTTTGACACCATCTCTTTCGCTTCTTTATCGTTCTCAGCCTCAACCCACATCTTCAATAGCTTCGCTGTTCTTACCGCCTTGACTTTTTTATAACCACCTTTTATCAAAAGGTCCTTTAGGATAGTTTCTCCCTCAGGGTCTCTAGCACTCGCCTTATTCTCTATAACTACTTTAACAAGATAAGTCTTCATACCTTTCACCATAAAATATTTCAAAAAGATAGGCCTTGATCATGTAAGATAAGATCATAGCATCCTCTATAGAAGGGTTGTAGTGTTTGTTTATATAAATATTCTCTTATGATATATAAGATTTTTGACATGATCATGTTAAAAATTCAAATGCTCACCAAGACCTTCACTGGATAATTTATCCTCTGCCTTAATCTGTTCAAAGTATCCTCAAAGCAGATTATAGCAAAGATTCCTATGGGCTCTGCTCCACATTTTTTACAAATCTCCAAAAGAGTTTCTAAGGTAAATCCTGTTCTAACAGCATCATCGACTATCAATACATGCTCACCTTGCTCTATAGAGCGTTTAGGTATGAATAGGTAAGAGTAAGCCCCTGAGCTGAAGACTCTCTTTACTTCTACGAAGTTTCTTATGCCCATCTCCTTTCTATTCTTTGCAACAACAAAATTCACACCGAATTCTCTGCTAACTTGAACAGCCAATGGTATGCCATCAGTTTCAACGGTAAGCACTTTATCCACTTTCATAGAACTAAATTCGTGAAAGGCCAACTTGCCTATCTTGTCGAGAAGGTTAGGGTTGTAGAGCACTTCTGAGTGATCAAAGATTCTCCCATCCTCAAATTTTATCCTACCCTTTATAAGATCGGTTAGTTGTTCTTTGAAGGCTTCTGTGATCCTACTCGATCTTTCCAAACTTGGAAGGACATGACCATTAATATACCTGCTCAGTATTGGCGCTGAAAGTCCTAACAGAGATGATAACTCTTCATAAGAATGCTCCTCTTTCATAAGCCTAAGAATTTCTATCGATGATAGTCTAGTCTTTATCTCTAAGTATTTGTTCACGAATTTTCACATCTTATCCTATAATACAGTTTAACCAAAAATACTTTTTGAATGATTTGCATATAATCATCTTATTAATTTCGTAATGTTCAATAGGAAGACAATTAAACTAATTACCGATCTTGACTTTAAGCAAAATCTCAGTAAGAAAAAAGGCTTTAGTGCTAGATTCAACAGCTTTTTATGCTGGAATACCCTTCACAAGCGTATCTAGGTACTATACAACTCCATTAGTTATCGATGAAGTTTCACATACTAAGACGCTGAGCATGGCCATCTCGGCCCTTACAGAGAGCAATAGACTGTTGATAATTGAACCGTTGCATAATTCGATAGAAGAAGTAAGGAAAATGGCTAGCAAAAGTGGCGACCTTCAAAAACTATCAGATACAGACATTTCGATCATAGCCCTTGGTATGCAGTTGAAGAAAAATGGTTACTATGTCACAATAGTATCTGATGATTACTCTATTCAGAACTTGGTCAAGTTTTCTGGGTTAAGGTTTTCTCCTGTAATGACGAGAGGAATTTCAAGGACCATAAGTTGGTTATTGTACTGTAGTGGTTGTGGCAAGGTCTTTTATGATAGTAATGCTGTAATTTGTGATGTCTGTGGCACGAGATTGAAGAGGAAAATGAGAAGAAATGATCGAATCAGGGATTTATGATAAAGGAAGGATAAAGATAGCATCTGTAATAAGTGATTTACTATCTAATTTACCCAAAGATGCTGGCGCTCTCATGTTATTCATTGGAGTTGTAAGAGAAGTTGGAAAAGGTGATAAAAAAGTCAGAAAGCTAGAGATAGAGTCTTATGATGAGCATGCAAATTCAGCCATAAAAAAGATTAGTGACGAGATTAGAAATAAATACGAATTATCCCTGGCAAGGATTTACCATTTTAAGGGTTCGTTTAATGTTGGAGAACCGTTAGTCTTAGTTATTGTAGTCGGTAAAAGTAGAAAGCAAGCTTATCCTGCTTTACAAGAGGCTATTGAGAGATACAAAAAAGAACCTGCTATGTGGAAGAAGGAAGTTTACATCGATGGAAGTTGGGCATGGATAGGCGATTGATTCTATATCGCTACCTTTTTTAGATTAAACTCTTTATTCTATAGATGATAGTAGTGCTAATTGGTGTTCATGTATCTATAGCAGGCTCGATAGACAAGGCTGTGGATAGAGCAAAAGAACTGAATTGCACAACCTTTCAGATATTCACTAGGAATCCTAGAGGATGGAAGTTCTCTCCATTGAAGCAAGAAGATGTTGATGCTTTTGTCAAAAAGTTGAAAGCTTATGAATTCAAACTAACAGCGGCTCATATGCCTTATTTGCCGAATATATCATCCCCCTCGAAAGAAACTTATGAAAAATCTTTGGAAATATTAAAGGCAGAGCTTTCAAGGTGTGGCCAATTGAAAATAAACTATCTTGTTACTCATCTAGGGAGTCATCTTGGCAAAGGTCTGGATGTAGGTCTAAAAAGAGTCATAGACGCTTGTAATGAGGCTCTTTCTAGCGTTGATAATGATGTTATGCTATTGCTCGAGATCACTTCTGGAACAAAAAACAGCGTTGGTTATGAATTTGAGCAGATAAGATTCATTGTTAATGAGATAGAGCAAAAGGATAGAGTTGGAGTTTGCTTCGATACATGCCATGCCTTTGCAGCAGGCTATGACTTGAGAAATGAAAAAGCGGTGAATGAAACCTTCAGACTTTTCGATAAAATCATAGGCCTTTCTAAACTAAAAGCTATTCACTTAAACGATTCTAAGGGCAAACTGGGCTCTCATTTAGATAGGCATGAGCATATAGGATTGGGATTCATTGGGGAAGATGGATTCAGAGCAATACTCAACTATAAAGCGGTTAGAAAATTACCCTTAATACTAGAGACTCCAGTAGATAGCAAAAGGGATTGGATAGGAAATCTTGAGAAAGTAAGAGAATTGGCAGGAATATAATGATGAGTTATCCATAAGCCCTATCTGGATATGATGAAGAACTATTCAACTCCTGAAAAGTCTAGGGAAGAACTTTGGTACTCTCTTTTTATAGTCTATATACTCTTGTCCGAATCTCTGAACCAGTTCCTTCTCTTCCAAAGGTATTATCATAAGATAAGTGATAAGAAAGTCTAAAAGCGTTAAAATCATTAAGCTTAGAAAGCCTGTCAAAAAGAAGAATCCGAGCCAAAGTGATGTGTGAGCCAAGTATGTAGGATGCCTAACTATAGAAAAGAGGCTCGAGGTGATCAAACTGCCTTTTTCATTGTCTGGGCGAACAACGTTGTATCCTACTAATGCTTTTGTTCCAAGAAGTTTTGCCGTCCATGTATGAATTATCAAGCCAATTATTATGAGAATAAAACCTAAGAAGACTATTATTATATGGAAATCTACTGTAATTTGTAATAGAAGGTCTTGGCTTAAAAGAATCAAATAAGCCACAGGCAACCAAAAGGTGAACAAAACAAGATATGTGAGAATACCTATCTTTCTCCATAAATTAGGCAAAAGAGGAAGTAAAATAAGCGTAATGGTTACTATAGGCCACATCATCCAAACCATAAGGGCTAACTCCTTGAACATAATTACACATCTGCTTCAAAATTCACGTTCGTGGGAATTTTTAATTATTCTTTGACTTTAGTTGAATCGCCTAGATAAGAATAGATTCCCATCTTAAGAACCTTTAGAGGAAGTAAGGCACATTTAAGCCTCACTGGGCTTATCTCTATGCCTAAAGCATTGAGTATATCCTTTTTATCCATCTTCAATAATTCATCTATCTTCTTTCCCTTTATCATTTCTGTCAATAATGAGGCAGAGGCTTGGCTTATTGCACAACCCTTTCCGTTAAACTTGACCTCTTTCACTTTACCTTCGTTCAGTTTTACCTGAATCTCTATTATATCTCCACAGATCGGATTTGTATCCTGTGCCTTTATGTCAGGATTCTCTATTTTACCATAGTTCATAGGATGGCGATAAAGATCGATGATCATTTCAGCATACATGTCGCTCATAGCTTGAACACCTTCCTAGCCTTCTCTAAAGCGTTTACCAAATAGTCTATCTCCCATTCTGTGTTATATATATAAAAACTTGCCCTTGCTGTACCAACCACCCCCAATCTTTCAACCAAAGGCTGAGCGCAATGGTGACCAGCCCTAATGGCTATTCCTTCACCATCTAATATTGATGCTATATCGTGAGGATGTATATCTCCTAGGTTGAAGGATATGACTCCACCTCTTACTTCTACATTTTTAGGACCATAGATGCTGATTCCTTTAATTTTCATCATCTTATCTAAAGCGTATTTGGTCAATTGTTTCTCATGCTCTCTTACATTTTTCATGCCTATTTTATTCAGATAATCAACAGCCGCTCCTAATCCTATGGCTCCTGCAACATTGGATGTTCCTGCTTCAAACTTCCATGGTAGTTCATCCCAGCTCGCTTCTCTAAGATGAACCTCTCTTATCATATCTCCACCACTAAGAAATGGGTTCATCTCTTCAAGCAATTCTCTCTTACCATACAATACTCCAATCCCAGTCGGTCCTAGCATCTTATGACCTGAGAATGCCAGAAAGTCACAATTCATTTCACGAACGTCTACTGGCATATGTGGTACTGATTGAGCTGCATCTACTAATACTAATGCACCGCTTTTATGAGCGTAATTTACCATCTCTTTAACTGGGTTTATAGTACCCAATACATTTGAGACATGAACCAAGCCCATGAACTTTATCTCTTCATTCATAAACTTTTCAAAATCGTTCATTTTCAAAAGCCCTTCACCATCTATATCGATGAATTCTAAATGAGCTTTCTTCTCTTTGGCAAGAAGTTGCCAAGGTATAATATTGCTGTGATGCTCCATCACAGTTAGAAGAATCTTATCTCCTTCTCTTATGTTTGCTCTGCCCCAGCTATAGGCTACAAGGTTTATAGCCTCTGTAGTGTTTCTGACGAAGATCACCTCTTCAGGTTTTGCATTGATGAATTTGGCTACCTTTTCTCTGGCTCCTTCATAAGCATCTGTAGCCTTCTCTCCAAGTTCGTATATGACTCTGTGAATTGTAGCGTTGTATATTTGATAATAATCGTTCATAGCGTCGACGACCTGGTCAGGTCTTTGAGATGTGGCTGCATTGTCCAAATATACACAAGGCATCCCTCTTATCTTCTGTTTAAAGATAGGAAAGTCCTTTCTGATCTTTTCTACATCTACTGGTTTTCTTAACGCTTCTTTCATCTTTCTATCCTGTCTCTAACAATATTCTGGAACTTTAACCTTAAATCGTTAACGGGCATCAGTTGAATTATAGGTTCAAAGAAGCCTTGAACTATCAGCTTTTCAGCATCTATTCTTTTAAGTCCACGGCTCATTAGATAGAAAAGTTGTTCATCGTCTACTTGGCTGATGGCTATTCCATGCCCTGCCTTAACCTCATTGTTCTCTATCTCTAAGCTAGGTACTGCGTATGAATGGGCTTTATCGCTCAAAAGTAATACTCTTTCAGATAGATTTGCATCTGATTGAATAGCCTCTCTATCGATCTTTATCTTTCCTCTATAAACCGAGGTTGCATTCTCTTTTAACCCACCTTTTACCATGGTTTGACTATTTGTATTCTTGGCTTCATGAAGAGCGTTTGTATTGATATCCAAGTGCTGATCTTCTCTACCAAAGAATAGAACGTAGTTCCCAGATCTTGTATTAGAGCCTTTTAAAAGAACGTCCAAATCGGTTCTACTTAATTTACCTCCAAAAGACCCTATTATGCTATTTATTGCACTATCATCATTCAATAACGATCTTCTTACAGAGAAGTTGTAGACTTTGCTGCTCCAATCCTGAATCGTAAAGAAATTCATCTTGGCTCCTTTCTTTAAGTATACCTCAACAACCTCTGTGTGTAGGGCTTGAGCTTGATATTTTGATCTGTAATCCTCAAAATATGTTATAGAGCTATTAGGCTCAGCTATTATCAACGTATGATTGAAGAAGGCTTTGTTAGATGTAACATGAAAAGAGCTTTGCAAAGGAAGGTTTAATTCAACGTTCTCAGGCACATACAGGAAAGCTCCACCATCCCATAAAGCTCCATGAAGAGCTATGAACTTATTCTCAGATGAAGGTACTAACTTCATAAAGTATTCTTTGACCAGTTCAGGATACTCTATCAATGCTATTTTTAGAGAAGTGAAGATGACTCCTTTATCCCTCAAATCATCTCTCAATGTAATATTGACGACCTTGGAGTTCTTTTGCATCAAAAAGCCAGACCTTGCCCTTTTTTCTTGAGATTCTTTTGAAGGCTCCTTCAACTCTTCAAATTCAATAGATGGAATGAATTTGGATAAATTTAGTTCGCTAAAGTATTGGCTTGTGTACTTCCACTCTTCTGCATAACGCAACTTTGATCTTTCTTCAAAATAACGCCACTGTGGCATAGGTAGACTTTCAAAGGTTTTCCAAGCCTCGATCCTCTTCTCCCTCATCCACTCTGGCTCTTTTCTCAGCCTTGATTTTTCTTCAACTAGTTTTATCGATAAGCTCATTTTTATCATCCAATTTTATGAAAATTATCTAAGTATTGTTATTAGCCTACTGCTCCTGGCAACTTAGAGATTTCTAACTCGATAAGGCGGTTCAACTCCACAGCATACTCGAAAGGTAATTTCTTCATGATAGGCTCGATGAACCCTCTCACGACAAGAGCTTTTGCCTCCTCTTCACTTAGACCACGAGTCATGAGGTAGAATAAATGGTTCTCATCTATCTTTCCAGCAAAGGCTTCATGGGAAGCTAAAACTTCTCTTGTTTCGTTTATTTCATTGTAAGGAATTGTATAGGATTTTGATAATGGGTCCATCAATAATGCATCACATCTTACGTTCACTTTCGACCCTATCGCTCCTTTATTTATCTTGACAAGCCCTCTATAGCCCATTACACCACCATTCGCACAGATGCTCTTTGCAATTACTTTGGCTGAAGCGTAGGGTGCACTTATTATGATTCTTGAACCACCTTCTTTATGTTGACCATTGCCAGCAAAACCTATTGTGAGATGTTCTGCCTTTGCTCCTCTGCCTCTTAATATACTGCCAGGATAAAGCATCGTTACCTTGCTCCCCATAGTACCACTTATCCACTCCACTACGCCATTTTCATCAACCAGTGATCTTTTCGTGTTAAGGTTGTAGATGCTCTTGCTCCAGTTTTGAATTGATGTGTATCTTACCCTTGCATTCTTCTTGACGAATATTTCTACAACTCCACTATGTAAAGATGATCTACTATACCTTGGTGCAGAGCATCCCTCAATGTAATTCACTTCACTTCCTTCTTCAGCTATTATGATAGTATGCTCGAACTGTCCTTCTGCTTCTTGAGCCATTACAAAGTAAATCTGTAAAGGAACAGGCACTTTGACATTGGGTGGAACGTATATGAAGCTACCACCGCTCCAAACAGCTCCATGAAGGGCAGCGAACTTGTTATCAGACGGAGGAACGCACTTCGTCATGAAATATTCTTTGACTAATTCAGGATACTCTATCACTGCAGTATCGGTATCTGTGAAGATCACTCCCATCTCTTTGAGTTCTTTCTTCAACTTGCTATAGACAACTTCTGATTCATACATAGCGCCAGAACCACCAAGGAACCTTCTTTCATATTCTGGTATTCCTAGCCTATCAAAGGTCTCTCTGATGTCCTCTGGTAATTCTTCCCAACTCGCAGCCTTTCTATCTTCTGGCTTTATGTAAAAAGTAATTTTATCGAAATCTAATTCGCTAAGGTCTGGACCCCATGTTGGCATGGGTTTACTTTTGAAGATTTCAAAGGATTTTAGCCTTCTTTTAAGCATCCAATCAGGCTCGTTCTTCTCTGATGATATTTCTCTAATGGTTCTTTCCGTAAGACCTGGCTCAGTCTTGAATACATACCGTATTGGAACTTTAGCCTCATACTTTGACTCGTCTATTATCATCTTGTCCGATGCCATTCAAATCACCCTATAGAAAGTTCCTTCTTGATCCAATCGTATCCCTTCTCCTCAAGCTCTAAAGCCAATTCCTCTTTTCCTGACTTGACTATCCTGCCATCTAACAGTATGTGAACGTAATTGGGTCTTACATATCTCAATACTCTTTGATAATGAGTTATGAATAATATTCCCATATCAGGACCCATCAGTGCATTGATTCCTTTGGCAACTGTCTTCAAAGCGTCTATATCCAAACCTGAGTCTGTCTCATCTAATACAGCTATCTTTGGTCTAAGTATAGCCATCTGCAAAATTTCACATTTCTTCTTTTCACCGCCAGAAAAGCCTTCATTCAGATAGCGATTGGCAAAAGATTCATCCATCTTCAAGAGTTTTAACTTCTCCTTCAAAATTTCCCTGAATTTAAAGATCGAGACTACCTCTCCACTCATATCCTTTTGCTTATAAGCCTGCATCATATTGTTATACGCTATTCTAAGAAAGTTGGCTAAGCTTACTCCAGGAATCTCAAGAGGGTACTGAAAAGCCAGGAAAAGTCCTTTCCTTGCCCTTTCATCTGGAGTGAGCTTGAGAATACTCTCGCCGTCAAGTAATATATCTCCCTTATCTACCTTGTACCTTGGATGACCCATTATAGTATGTGATAAAGTACTCTTGCCAGAAGCGTTGGGTCCCATAAGGGCATGAATCTCGCCCTGTCTAACCGTTAGGTCAAAACCCTTCAGAATTTCTTTTCCTTCAACGCTTACATGTAGATCCCTAATCTCTAACTCTACCATTATCTCTAGATTCTTATTGGTTTCCCGTCTAATTAAAGTTATAATAGTGTTATATGATGGTTAGAAAGATCTTGACTAGTATTATCATGGAATAAAAAATTTCACAACTGGAAATTAACGATGAAGTGATCATTAGAATCCGATGCTTTTAGCTTAATTTCAGATCGATTAGATCATTGTCTCTTATCGTTCCAATCAAAGAGGTCAATCTATAATAGATTGCACAAAGATGGCATTAGGCACGTTGATTGTAAAACTACATTTAGAACATCGATATATCGGACAATCCAAGAATTTGTTATAACTATAATACTCTAGAGTTCCTTTGCTCCCACAAGATGAGCATACCTTTTCCATAAGAACTCTAGGGAAGGTCATACAAGATCAAAAGAGTTAGAGGATTAGAAAATACTTTGTGGAATTCTGCACGCTATCATTATTCCAGCCATGAACTTTACACATAGTGTTATGAATTATAAAACCGAGAATATATTCAAGATTCCATGGCATGCACAAGCAGTACCAATGGCTACGCTGTAAGGTCTTTCAATCTGATCAATATATGGTAGAAATGATGTAAGCTCTTCTCCCCTAAAACATCCTACATTACGCTGAAGTTTATGGCTAGGAATAATCTTTGATGCTTTAACCTTACCCCAAGTAGCATGCTCCAGTACTTTATACATAGGACCTGCTTTTGGCTTGCCAGTAGTTGGGCAGAATTCTAGTGGTTGATCACAAGGAATCTTACAAAGGCTTCCTTTTGGCATATAGCTTGCTATTATAGTTCCTGAATCCTCATCATAATGATTGATCATACTCTTTGGAATATCATCTAACACTTCTCTTACCAATTCTGATTCAACTTTTATCTTAAAGCCCTTGTCTTCGAGCCATCTCATAACCAGTTTTCCTGTCAAATTGCCAGGTATTGCAGGGACTATGTAATCTGGTGTCACTTTTTTCAAAAAATCTGTTAAAAATTTCACTGCATCACAGATGAAAAATTTAGTGCTATTAGCTTTAACATCCATGGCTTTATCCAAATCTATTCCCTCGATGATTTCATCTGCAAACTCGCTAGCTTTACAATTGGCGAATCCATCAAGTAGTATAATTTTAGCAAGGGATTCTTTTGCCGAGATCAAAGCCTCTGTACCGAAGTATCCACCACCAGCTATTACGATCAGTTTATCCTTAAGAGCGCTTGGCATCATCAAATGATTTTAATCTTTAATCATTAATAAGTTATTCTAACCATGCCAGAATCAGCAATAGCTTGTATTTTTGATAGAAACGACTTTTATTTTTTGTTCAGGATTTGATATTTCTTCAATCTGTTCCTTCGATATTTCTTTTTTATATTCAAAGAGTTTGATAACAGACTTTAGCCCTGGCTTAACTTCCTCTATTGGTTTTACCATTCTGTGCAACTTTTAAAACTTCATTAATTTTTGATCTATCTGAGTAGACCGCTCTGTAGATTCCTAGGGGTTCATCTTTCATTTGAACCCTACCAAAAACAATTCAGGCTTCACATGAACCCAAAAGTTTTGGTAACTGGTCTTAATTAATTAATCAATATTATAGAAGTCAAGATATAAAAATTCTAATCTACATCAGACCAAGGAATTCTTAATTCTTTAACTATAAATTCTTCATACAGATTCATGGCTCGCTCTTTGTCACTAGCTCCCTCGATTATCATAGTTCCGCTCTTCAATGCACTTACTGTTATCTTACCATAATCAAAGGTGATACCAAGATTCGCCTTAACTCTTACCTTTAGCCTTTTGTCTTTTATAATATAACAAAGATCATCCATGCTCAAACCCAGGTTTCTTCTTGGGTTTACCACATAAGTCCTTTTTCCATTTCTACCACAGATTTCCTCTATTAACTTCCTCTTCACTTTTAGTTTAGGATTTGGACCACAGACTTGGCAATTCTCTCTTCTTGATATCTTTATTCTTTCGAAAGAGAAATCTCTCAAATCACAGTATAGCAAAGTGTTTAGAAGATGAGGTCTTTTGCCCAAAATTATCCTTATCGCTTCAGAAACTTCTAAACTAGATATTATGGTAGGTAGTGATGGATGAATTCCTACTACTCCGCAAGTAGGCAAAATATCATTCGTTAAGCCTCCACTAAAGCATTCAAGACAAGGAGTCTCTCCTGGGATAATCGTTGATAAATTACCGTAGGCTTCTATGGCTGCTCCAAACACATAGGGTACTTTATGCTTAACACAAGCCCAGTTCAAAGCGTATCTTGGCTCTATAGCATCTAAACCATCAATGACAACATCCATGCCTTTTATCATCTCTTCAGAATTATCAGAGTTCAATGATGTGGGAATCGGATCTATTTTTACACAAGGATTCAATTTGCTCAGTTTCTTTGCAGCAATTTCTACTTTAGGATAGTAAAGAGAATTTACATCGTAGAGAGTCTGTCTGTGAAGGTTTGAACGCTCCACAACATCTCTGTCTATTATGCGCAAGTATCCAATACCCATACCAACTAACTGAAGGGCAGCAGGACTACCAAGACCTCCTAACCCAACGAGGCAGACTTTAGAATTCAAGAGTTTTAATTGTCCTTCATAGCCTATGTCACTAAGGGCTATCTGCCTAGAATAGATTTCTTGCTCATCTTTAGATAGCTCTTTAATTGCCATTGCTTTTCATCTATTACCCCTAAATAATTATTTTAATAGCGCTTCTAACCCTTAAAACTTTCTCATTCAATATGCTTTTGCCAGATAGACCACACGACTGGCTTCTTTACCACACCAAAAGCATTTTTCTGAAGGAACTTCTCCAATGTCTATCCTTCTACCTCTAACTTCTAATCCTTCTGTTTCAGCCTTTATCTCATCTGCACATTCCTTTCTTCCACAGAAAGAAGCTCTTACGATCTTTGCTCTTTCTCTCTTTTCCATCAATTCTTCTTTACTGTTTACTGATATTATGGAAGAGTTAAAGTTGTCCCATGCTCTTTTCTCAAGTTCTTTAAGAATTAGGCTCTTAAGGTTCAAAATATTATCAATAACATCTTTATCCTTGACTTTCTTTCTTGATCTTAAATCTCGCCTAAAGATCGTAACAAAATCTTTTTTGACTTCTTCCTCCCCTATTTCGATTCTTATCGGTACTCCTAGCATTTCCCACTTGTAGTACTTTTCTCCAGGTCTTTCGTCAGAATCATCCAGTATTGTTCTAAAGCCTGCTTTCGATAGATTTTGAGTTATAATTTTTGATTTCTCCATTATTGCATCTTCCTTACCAGCTTTAAGTATTGGAACAACAATTATTTGGAAAGGAGCAACATCAAAGGGCAATACTAGACCATACTCATCTCCATGAACACTTATTATAGCTGCAACTATCCTTGATACTCCTGGTCCATAGCAAGTCTGATGAACATTTTTCCTCATTCCATCCTTATCAGTAAATTTTATGTCAAACACATTAGCATTGGAGAAGTTTTGACCTAAGTAATGAGTCGTAGCCACCTGTAAAACTCTACCATCAGGCAAGAGAGTATCGAAGGCATAAGAATCTACAGCACCATAAAATCTATCGTAAGGCTCCCTCTCAACCATCAAAAAAGGTAAACCGAATTCATGGAAAGCCTTTTTTGTAATTTCCAAATCCTCCTTTACCTGATTCCTTGCACTTTCCTCATCGATGAATGCACAATGAGCCTCTATCCAGAGGAACTCTCTCCCCCTAAGAAGGGGTCTTGTAGCCTTCGTCTCGTGCCTGTAAACAGAAACCGATTGAAAGATCTTCATGGGTAAATCCTTGTAGCTTCTTATCCATAGAGCGAACATAGGGTAAATCGCAGTCTCAGAAGTGGGGCGAAGTATCAATTCCTCTTCAAGCTCTTCACCGCCAGCTTCATTTATCTTGAATACTTCACTCTCAAAGCCCTTTATATGTTCACTTTCTTTTCTAAAGCTAGAGATTGGTATCACAACTGGAAATAAAGCAGGTTTATGACCCTTCTCTATGAGAAGATTTTCTATGATTTCATAGACTCTCTTTACTATGAACATTACATTAGGTCTGTAAACTATGAAGCCTTTTACATTATAGCGAATATCTACTAACTCAGCTCTTTGCAATACATCATCGAACCATTCGCTGAAATTTTCGTTCTTTTTCTTAAGGGGAGCCTCAGCACTCATTCTTGACCATCATGCCAAAGATAAATGGGGGTATTAACCTTAGTCTTTATAATCATCAAGATTTAAATCCTTACACATCGATTATAAACAAAAGGAGATTTAATGAAGATATTCGCTGACTTTCATATTCATAGTTATCTTAGCAGAGCAACTAGCCAAAATATGAATTTAGACGAATTAAGCAGAAATGCAAAGATAAAGGGATTGAATTTACTGGGAACGGGAGACTTTACTCATCCTATTTGGATGAAAGAATTGAAAGAAAAACTAGAACCTATTGATAATAGCGGTTTGTTCACTTACAATGGCATATACTGGATGATAACAGTAGAAGTTAGTACGGTTTATGAGAGAAAGGGCAAAGCAAGAAAGATACACCATGTTATTCATGTTCCTAGCTTCGATATTGCAGATCAGATAATAGATTCATTATCAAAGAGAGGAGATTTATCTTCAGATGGTAGACCAATATTCAATAATCTATCATCGTCAGAGCTTGTCGAGATACTGATGAGCATATACAAGGATACTCTGATAATACCTTCTCATGCTTGGACTACTTGGTGGAGCTTGTTTGGGGCTTTCTCTGGATTCGATTCTGTAGAGGAATGCTATGAAGATATGACTAAGCACATATATGCAATAGAAACAGGTCTAAGTAGTGACCCTCCTATGAATTGGAGGCTAAGTAAGCTTGATGAATTTTGTTTGATGAGCAACTCAGATGCCCATAGCCCTTGGATTTGGAGATTGGGTAGAGAGTTCAACGCATTCGATCTTAAAAAACCATCATATTTTGAGATAGTAGATGCTGTAAAGAAGAGGGATAAGAAGAGATTCACATTCACAGTCGAAGTACCGCCAGAGTATGGAAAGTATCATTATACAGGCCATAGAAACTGTAATGTCTCTTTACATCCTAGAGATGCCATAAAGCTCGACAATAAATGCCCAAAATGTGGCAGGAAGTTGACCATAGGAGTATTACAAAGAGTTGAAGAATTGGCAGACAGGCCAGAAGGTTTCATGCCAAAGAATGCTATTCCATACAAATCACTATTACCATTATACGAAATAATATCTCATGCCATGGAAATAGATCAGCTTTACTCAAAAAAGGTCATGGAAGAGCAGGATAAACTGATAGCAAATTTTGGGAACGAATTGAATGTATTGCTCAATGCCAAAAAGAATGAGTTGTTAAAGGTAACCAGTGCAAAGATTGCAGATGCAATCATTAAAACTAGAGAGGGAAGGGTAGAATTCATAGCAGGATACGATGGAGTATATGGAAAGCCCATCTTCGATACATATAAAGATGAAAACATCGAAAAAAGAGAATTGCATGCTCAAAAAGAAGCGAAGAGTCTAGACGATTTCATATGATATAAATTCACTCTTAATGCAATTTACCTAAATACATTCCATACTCCATAAGACTGTAAATTGCCCTTGCAGCCCTCTCAGGCATAGAGTAGGAAGGTACGCCACTCTTCTCGAACCTAACTCTAAATTCCTCTGCCATCTCTGTTCCACCCATTACACAGGCAACGACAGGCTTTTTCTGCTCCATCGATACATCAGCAACTTTCTCTATTACATCATCTAGGATAGAGGGAGTTTGAGGCAGTGTAATTACTAGCACGCCATCTATATCTTTATCATCGAGTAGTATCCTAAGAGCCTTGACATACATATCGCTAGTAGCAAGTGCTGTAAGGTCTACTGGATTCGAGTTTGCCATTATAGGAAGTAATTCGCCCTTTTTCTTCAAATCCTCAAATCTGTTTATTATATCATCAGAAAGTTTAACAACTGAAAGCCCAGACTCTTCACAGGTATCTGCAGCCACAATTCCAGGACCTCCACCATTTGTGAGTATTGCAACTTTTTTGCCACGGGCTGGTGGTTGTAAGTTCAAGGCTCTACCCATATCGAAGAGTTCTTCTAAGTTCATCGCTCTTACTATTCCACTCTGCTTGAAGACTGCACCATAAATCTGATCTACACCGCTCAATGCACCAGTATGAGAGGCAGCAGCCCTTGCCCCAGCACTAGTCTTTCCTGCTTTCAAGGCAACTATAGGCTTAAGAGTTGAGACTTCTTTTGAAGCTTCGAAGAACCCTCTTCCATTGCCTATACCCTCTATGTATAGTAAGTTTACTTTCGTCTTCTTATCCTCAGAAAAATAGAGTAAGAGTTCATGCTCAGCCACATCACACCTATTCCCAAGGCTTACGAAGCATCTTACTCCAATACCATGACCAGCCATATAGTCTAACGCTGCAGCTCCAAAAGCACCGCTCTGACTTATCAATATAATAGAGCCTGGAAAGGGTCTTGGAGTTGCTACAACTTCCCTGCCACTTGACAATTTTTTAACTTCAGGCAAAAATAGAGTATCCATACCTGAGTAAGGATCATAAACTCCCAAGCAGTTTGGACCTATTATTCTTATTCCTGATCTTAATCCTATTCTCTTAACTTCTTCCTCAAGCTTTACATTCCCAACTTCACTGAAACCAGAAGATATTATTATCGCTGCTTTAACGCCTATCTCTGCAGCTTCTTCCATAACGCTAGGAACCATCTGTGCAGGAATCGCAATTATAATCGTCTCCACACTTTCTTTAATGCTCTTCAAAGATGGGTAGCACTTTACTCCTAGAACTTCAGAGTACTTTGGATTCACTGGATAAATTTCTCCATTGAATATCCATTTCTCCTTGTTCGTCAGAAGGTTATGTAAAACTACGTAGCCAACCTTTGTTATGATTGGAGAAGCGCCTATAACAGCTACTGACGATGGTTCGAAAAAGGGTCTTATCTGCTCTAGATTGATCAAACTGATCTCCTCTTTTAGGTTTAGAGAATTCTCTTTATAAGTCTGATTTACCCTCTGTAAAATCCTTCATAAAATTTGGCAAATAGAATTTATCGGTCAAGTTTTTCAATCAAGGTTTGGAGAATCTACTAGGACCTTTTGACCCAAAACAATGAACTTCTCCTTTTACTCTCCTAATGAAGGATTCACAAGCAAAGCAATCTAGGAAAGGTACTTCCTCTTTCACCACAGGGCACTGAACAGATTCATGCTTCATTCTATTCATCATCTTACCACTCACGACTCCTTTTAAGCTAGATGTAACTTCTATTGGTACGTTGAAAGCCTTCTCTCTTTGCAAGACTCTTACGAAATACTTTGGTTGCCTCTCCATCTCATCGCCATATTCAACATCAATTTTTAAGATATAAAGCAAATGGTTAACTAAATCTAGGCTTGAATTTATACAGTTTTGACTATTTCTAAAACTGAAAATCTTCAATAGTCAAATGAAAAATCAGAAAGAATAAACTAATTAAAGTCATGATCTATATTGCGTATTGTGCAGATAAAAAATTATGATTTATACCTTGACTTAGACTTCAAGAACCTTAAGTTTGATGGGAGAGTACTGATAGAGCTTGAGTCTGAGGGGGATGTAACCCTAAACTCTCTAGGCCTGTACATTCTCAATGTGAAGGCTGGCGGTAAGCAGTTAAAGTTCGAAATGAAGGATGATGATTTGATGATCAAGACTGGCCCATTCAAGGGCGAACTAGAAATTACATACTCTGGACTGGTTCAAGATTCACTGGTTGGCATCTACAGAGCTCCTTATGACAACACGTTTGTAATAACGACCCAGTTCGAGGCTGCCCATGCAAGGAGAATGCTACCATGCTTGGACCATCCGAGCTATAAAGCAGAATTCGAGATCACTGTTAAGATCGACAAGGACTTGGATGCTATATCAAACATGCCTGTTGAGTCAGTAAAAGTTGAGGGAGATAAGAAAACCGTATCATTTCAGAAGACGCCAAAGATGTCGACTTACTTGCTCTATTTAGGAATAGGAAAGTTTGAAGAGGTTAGGGATAAACTGGGCAATATCGATTTAATCGTGGCTACAACTCCTGGTAAAGTGAATAAAGGGAAATTTGCTTTAGAAGTGGCTAAAAAGTCGATAGAGTTCTATGACCATTACTTCGGCATACCTTACATGCTTCCAAAGATTCACTTGATAGCAGTACCAGAGTTTGCAGCAGGCGCGATGGAGAATTGGGGTGCCATAACCTTTAGAGAAATAGCGTTACTCGCTGATGAGAGCAGTAGTTTCAGGACAAAGAAGAGGGTGGCTGAAGTTATAGCTCATGAACTGGCTCATCAGTGGTTCGGGAACTTAGTGACAATGAAGTGGTGGGACGAATTATGGTTAAATGAGAGCTTTGCCACTTTTATGAGCTACAAAACTCTAGACACAATATATCCACAGTGGAAAGTTTGGCAGGACTTCTTGAACAGTGAGACTTCCGAAGCCATGGCCAGAGACTCTCTGAAGAGTACTCATCCTATAGAAGCTACTATCAAGGCTCCAAGTGAGATAGAGCAAATTTTTGATGCCATAAGCTATGGTAAAGGTGCAAGTATACTGAGAATGATAGAAGCATACATAGGGTCTGACGACTTCAGGAAAGGACTAATGAACTATCTCTCTCAGTACAAGTTTTCTAACGCTACTGGAAAGGATCTCTGGAGCTCACTGGAGAAAGCATCGGGAAAGCCGATAGAAACGATCATGAGTAAATGGATAGGGAAACCAGGATATCCTTTTATGACTGCTAAGATGGAAAAAGGAAAGTTAATGCTGAAGCAGGAAAAGTTTCTCCTGTCAGGCGATTCTGAAAAAGATGTTTGGCCAATACCTGTTACCCTGAAACTCAACGGCAAGTCTAAAACATTACTCTTGGACAAGGAAGAGGAAGTAATCGAAATCAAAGGTGAAGAGTCCTTGAAGTTGAACATTGATCAGACAGGTTTCTACAGAGTATACTACAATGGTCTTTACGATAAAGTATGGAAAAGTAAGCTTTCAGCCTTTGATAGGTGGGGAATGGTATCTGATGCCCTAGCCTTTCTGATGGCTAGAAAGATTTCCTTCAGTGAATATTTGAAAATCGTAGAGAGATACTATAATGAACAGGATTACCTTCCTGTGCTCGAAGTTTCAGATCAGCTTGCTTTCCTTTACTCGATCATTCCATCAAAAATCTCTGAAATCTCAAAGAAGTTTCATAAATCCCAGCTCAAAATTCTTCAGGTGAAGACTGATGAGAATAGTTCTATGTTAAGAGGTATCATGGCAGGTAGGCTAGTCATGATAGATGATGGTTTTGCTAAGGAGTTAGGATCTAGTTTCAAAGATTACGAGAAGGTAGGACCAGACATGAAGGATGCTGTTGCCATAGCATACGCAAGAGCATACAGTGACTTTGAAGGGATTGTAAAGAAGTATAGAGGATTCATTTCTGACGAAGAGAGAATCAGGATGCTTAGCTCTTTGATGAGCTTCAAGGATAAGTCACTTGTAGCCCTATCTCTTGGATTTGCTCTAAGCGGAGAAGTGAAGAAGCAAGATGTGAGAACCTTGATCTTGATGGCTACAAGAAACCCTGATGCTAGGGATATAGCTTGGATGTGGTTAAGGGTAAACATAGAATTGCTGAGGAAGCTCTACGAGGGTACTGGAACACTTTCTCGAGTTCTGCTGGCCATCATACCTATTCTGGGAATAGGCAGAGTTAAGGAAGTAGAGAAGTTTTTTGAAGAAAATAGAATACCAGAGGCTGAAAAGGGGATTGAAGCAGGATTGGAAAAGCTCAGGATCTATGACAGACTGGTGAAAAGTGTCTCAAGTTCACCAAACGGTTCATAAGGTCTAATGCATAATTCGTATTTGTGCAAAGTGAAAACTCATGATTAGAAAACTAAGCCTCAAACCCATAGGCTATGTAAGAACGATGGCTGATGAAGATAAGATAAGAAAGGATAAAGAATTGTTATCAGAGATAGTGATATCGAAAGATTTGACCGAAGCATTAGATGGTATACAAGATTTCTCTCATCTATTCATAATATTCTATATGCACAAAGCCTTTACTGAAAAGATAAGCCTTAAAGTCCATCCAAGAGGAAGATCAGATTTACCTTTAGTGGGTGTCTTTGCTACCAGATCTCCTTACAGACCAAATCCTATAGGTCTTACACTGGTTGAATTGATAGATAGAAAGAGGAATATAATAAAGGTGAAAGGATTAGATGCAATAAATGGTACTCCTGTCATTGACATAAAGCCCTATGATCCCTTAGATTTATCTTCAGAAGCTCGTACACCAAAATGGTGGATAAAACTCCATCAAAGTGCTTGAGATCATCACATCAGCCTAAAGTCTTCCTTGACTGTTGTTAGAACTATGTGAGTGTTTGTCCTCTCTACGAAGGGCATCCCTAGAAGGACTTTTGTGAACTTGCTCAACTCTTCTCTGTTACGAAATTTAGCTATTATGATAGCGTCGGTCAAGCCTGTCACATCATAGACTGCGCATATGTTTGGAAACTTTGCTATCTCTTTCTCCATCTCAAGAAGTTTCCCTTTGGATACAGTTATCTCTGTTATGGCTGTCAACTCATAGCCCAGTTTTTCATGGTCAAGGACTACCGAGTATCCCTTTATCAGCCCTGCCTTCTCCATCTTTCTTGTTCTAGATAGGACCGTACCTACTGCAACGCCTATCTTACTAGCTACTTCTCTAAAAGATGACCTCGCATCTTTAAGATATTCAGACAATATCTTCCTATCTGTTTCATCTATAGACAAAATGAATCAACGTTGATCATTTTACATGCTCTTATATATATAATTTGCACAAATATGCATTAATAAAGCATCCCATCGTCTTAAAAATTTGGCCTATATCCTCTGGGTACGCCGTTAATAAGGAGCACCTATATTTCTCATCTTTTTGAATTCTAATTTTAGGATACTCTTTGACTCGTCGAATATTCTTACGAATCTATTCAATAGTTTCTAAAACATCATTTGTAGCCTATTTTATCTGTCGAATAGGTAAAGTATGAGAAAAAGTTTAAAAATCTTATTGAGTCAAAAATATTGTTTAAGGTGATGAGGCCCACCTTTAACCGCCTGAGGTTTTTCTTGGGCTGATGGCTTCTACCATTTAAACATAGAAAAATGGGGCGGGAACCATCATTCAGCCTAAAATGAGAAATTTGATCGATGTAGAAAACACGGTGGATTATATCTTTGGAAGGCAGAACAGCGACGGTGGCTACACTTTTTCTCGAGGAACCGAATCCTCTGCTCAGGATACTTTTTACGCTATAAATGTACTGAACATGCTTGATGTCAAGCCAAAAAACGTGAAGAAGACAGTTGCATTTTTACGTAGTCTTCAGCATAGCGATGGAAGCTTTGACTCGGTTAAAGTTGCATATTATGTTGTTGAATCTTTGATTCGCTTAGGGTATAATTATACTAAACCTGTAGATTATTTTATGGAAAATCTTAATAAGTTTGTTGAAAGCCTTGGAAACACAAAGGTTGTCTACCCCGACGTTATTTCAGAGGTTGAGACCATCTACTTTTCTGTTAAGGTTCTAAATTCCTTTAAAGTGCCAGTCAATTCTAACAGAATTGTAAAACAGGTCTTGAAGTTACAGAATGCTGACGGTAGCTTCGGTAAACTTGGATATAATAAGCTTGCTTCGACATACTATTCCCTAAGCTTGCTATCAGTGTTAGGACATGCTACCAATAAGCTTGGTAAAACTTTGAGTTGGGTAAGACAATGCGAGGTTCCATCTGGAGGATTCGTAGGAGCACCTGGTTTATCTCCAATATACATGGTTATGGAAAACATATACTTTGGAGTAAAGGCGCTCGAGGTTCTTAACGAGAGCTATGGACATCCTATGGAAACTTTGGAACTCATCGCGAAGTTTCAAAATCCAAACGGTGGCTTCCGCAGATCGATATTCCTTGGAATCTCAGAGTTCGAATCAACGTATCAAGCCTTATCCAGCATTGAGACGATTCTGAAGTCTTCTTTTATAGACGATTTTCGTCAAAAGTAATATATTTGGATGGGACGATAGAGTATGAACTTATGACGTGATATAAGACCAGGGAACTAAATTCCAAATGTCATCAACGTTATAGTAGAGATACCAAAAGGTTCTCAAAACAAATACGAGTACGATAAGGAGAATAATTTAATTAAATTGGATAGAGTTCTTTTTTCACCTTTACATTATCCAGGGGATTATGGAATGATTCCCCAGACTTTATCAGAAGACGGATATCCTTTAGACGCTTTAGTTTTAGTAACAAGCCTGACGCATCATGGAATTTTGATAGAAGCTAAATCAATAGGTTTGTTAAGAATAAAGGATCAGGGAAAGTTGATGACAAAATTCTCTGTGTTGCGAAAAACGATCCAAGATTTGCTGACTGTAACGATACAAGTGATATTGAAGAGCATGTTCTGAAAGTAATATCACATTTTTTCAAGTTTACAAAGATTTAGAAGAGAAAAGTGGAGATTATAGGATGGAAAAATAAAGAAGAGGCTAAACTTGTCATCCTTGATGCGGTTAAATTTTACAAAGGGAAGTTCAAAAAGTCTCAACAGATAAAAAATGGAGAAGAACATAGAACAAATATATGAAGTAGAAAAAGGGAGAGTCTGGAAAGAGATTATAAAGACTAAGTGCTCATTTCTGTTATGAGTATAGCGCACACAGCCGAGCATGTATTCATGGGTAGTCTAAAGAGATTAGTGCCAAGCATAGAAGTGAAGAAAGTAGAGACAGAAGGAGAAAAAGGTATTGCAACAATATTATCCAAGCATCTAGATTGGCAGACCATATTCGAAGCAGAGAAGATGACAAATAAGGTAATAGATGAGGCTAAAGAAATAAAGGAACACTTTTTCGATTCTTTGGAAGATGCAAAGAAGGCTTTTCCATCTCTAAGAGCCTATGAAGAAAGAATCACAGGTAAAACTAGGGTAATAGAAGTAGATGGATACGATTATTCAGCCTGTAGAGGAGAGCATGCTAGAAATACAAAAGAGTGCTCATTCTTCATAGTCACGAAGTTTTCAAAGGCTGGAAAGGATCTTTTTGAGATAGAGTTCTATGTTGGTGAAAGTGCCAAGATGAAGGCTCTTGAAATTGCCAAGATATGTATGGAAGTTAATGAAATCGTTGGCGCAACTCTTGATACCTTTAAAAGAACTGTTCAAAACCTTAAGGATGATTTTCTTAACATAAGAAAAAAGCTTTCTCTACTGAGTGAGAGAGAGGCTGAGGATATAAAATTCATAGAAAAGAATGGCATCAAAATTTACTTAAAGATTTTTGATGGATTGGATAATAAGAAATTGATGGAAAAGGCTGGAGAATTAATGAAAAATGGGAGCAGCGTTGTCGTCTTTGCTAATAGAGATGAAAATGCCTTTTTAATACTAGGTAGAAGTCCAAACTTAGAATTAGATTGTAACGCCATTTTAAAAGAAGTCGCTATGAAATTTAATGGAAAAGGGGGAGGAAAGCCAGAGTTTGCATCTGGGATTGTTGATAATGATAAGGTTGAGGATGCTCTGGAGTTCATAAAAAGTAAAATCTAGGATTTTTAAGTTGCTTCTCCTATTGGCAAAGAAAGGTCAGGAAACTTCTCCTTCATCTTATTTTCAGCCACAATCGATGCTTCTGCCAAGATTTTCTGGGCATCCTCATTTGCAGCCTCAAAGTTTAATGCGGGAACTCCAAGTCGACCTGCATCTAAAAGCGTGCTACTTAGAATGTTGCTAATCTCGCCCATTCCGTGCTCTGCTTCTGGCATGAAGTTGACCAGTCCCAATCTTATGTCCCTTATGACACTTACAGCAGGTGCCAGTGTTGCAACCATATCTCCAAGATTTTGAACTGTATTAAGTCGGAGTGTTGTCTGCTCAAGGGCAACCTTGGATTGGCTTACAATCTTTGCCATCTTCCTTACTTCAGCTAACTCGTTTGAGAGGGCAGAGCTCGTCTGTGTATCATGCTTCTGCATTGCTACAACCATCCTTTTGAATATATATGAATCTCTTTCATGTAGTCTTAATAACCTATTATCAAGATTCGTTATCTGCGCTTGAATCAAGCGTGAAGCTTGATCAAGCCTTGGCTTCAAAGATTCTTCTGGTTTGACTGCCTCCTTTAACCTTTCACTAAAGCCTCTCGATTCATCTTTCGCCCAGTTCTTAGAAAACTGCGCCACTACCTTCACCTCTGAAATCATAGCTTTAGGTTATGGTTATTTACCATCATTATAGAGACTATTAGACTCATAACTCAATTTACTTTGTTAACGAACTCTCAGTTACTAAATTTATCTTGAGAGACCGAATTCTTCATGAATAGCCCTAACAGCGTCCTCTCCATCCTTCTCTTTAACAGCAAAGGATATGTTGACTTCAGAAGAGCCTTGAGAGATCATCATAACATTTACACCTTTTTTGGCAACAGCGTTAAAGACTCTGGCAGCTACCCCTGGAGTGCCTTTCATGCCTGCTCCTACTATCGCTATTATGCAAACATCTTCATCAGCAGTAATTTCACGAACGATCCCTTGACCAAGTAAGGCTATTTCTAAAGCACTCATAGCCTTTCCAAGAGAAGCTCTTTTTATTATAAACGATATGTTGGCTTCAGAAGCACTTTGAGAAATCATCAATACGTTCACATTATTCTTACCCAAAACATCGAAGACTTTTGCTGCAGTGCCAGGAGCGCCAACCATCCCTGCCCCACTAATATTCACTAATGAGACATTCTTTATGAGACTAACAGCTTTTACTATCTCTCCTGCCTTTATCTTCTGCTTATTATTAATCAATGTACCAGGGTTTTCTGGATTAAAGGTATTTCTTATCCTCACAGGAATTCCTTCCTCCATTGCAGGCTCTAAAGCTCTAGGATGAAGACCTTTCGCACCGAAAAGAGCCATCTCTATGGCTTCCTGAAAAGATATTTCAGGCATTGTTCTTGCTGATGGTACTATCTTAGGGTCTGCTGTCATCAAGCCATCCACATCTGTCCAGATACAAATTTCATCAGCATTTAATGAAGAGCCGATTATAGTTGCAGAGTAATCAGAGCCTCCTCTTCCCAAAGTAGTTATGAAGCCTTCTTGAGTAGAAGCTATGTAGCCTGTCACAACAGGGATTATGCCTTTGTCAAGCATAGGTTCTAACTTTTGCTTTACCTGATATTTTGTCAATCTCATCAAAGGTCTTGCTTCTCCATAGTTAGAATCTGTCACAATGCCAGCATCTTTTCCTGATAAAAATTTAGAATTAAGCCCAATATCAAGAAGAGAATAGCATAGTATAGGAGTTGATAATCTCTCGCCAAAGGATAGAACGTAATCCAAAGATTTTGGTGTAAGCTCACCCAGATAAGCTATTCCTGTCAAGACCTTCTCAATCTCTTCAACTATGCTTCTGACGATGTTTTCTATCTCTTTTTTCAAGGATTGATTTTTGATGGCATCTTTGACGGTATTGAGATGTCTTTCCCTGATCTTTTCGATGAACTCACGAATGTAGTCTAGGTTGCCCTTTTTAGCCTCTTCAGAAGCTTCTAGTAATTGATCTGTTACGCCTTCTAACGCTGAAACTACTACAACTAATCTATACCCTTGGTTAACAAAATCAGAAACTATCTTAGCAACCCTCTTCATGCAATCTCCATTTGCTACAGAGGAACCTCCAAACTTCATGACTAACTTCATATTCTCACGCTATGCCATCATTCTAGCAGATAGATTTGTCTTTATATCTATTAAATCTCTTAAGATAGCACTTGCAGTCTCCATCCCACCAGCACCCTTACCTATTATAGTCTCTTCACCAGCGAATTCAGAGACAAAGGTTACAGCGTTAAAAGTCCCATGAACGCACAATACATCTTTTTTTGATATTTCTTTAGGCTTGACCTCTAATTCCTTATCGATGGAGCCTATGAGCTTTATTGTTTTGCCATTCTTATCAGCATCCATTAAGTCTTTAAGGGTTATATTACGTATGCCATTGATCTTAACATCCTTCAAAGTTACCTTCTTCCCCATTATCCAATTTGCCATTATGACCAACTTGCTCGCTGTATCGAATCCATCTATGTCCAAGGAAGGGTCCTTCTCTGCATACCCTAATTCTTGAGCCTTTCTAAGAGCCTCATTGAATTCCATATTCTTCTCACTCATCTCTGTCAAGATATAATTCGTAGTGCCATTTAATATTCCTCTTATTGAGATGATTCTATCGGCAATAAGGCATTTTCTTCCTAAATCGAGTATTGGCATACCTCCTCCTACAGTACCGCTAAACCTTAAGTAAACGCCATTGTATTCTGCAAGGTCCATAAGAGCAGGGAGAGCAAGTGCCAAAGGACCTTTATTCGTTGTTATAACATGCTTGCCATTCTTTATGCTGGTCTCTATATGTGTTAAACCTGGCTCTCCAGTTTTAATATCGGTGGGTGTTACTTCTATTACTATCTCTGCCTCAGTCTTTTTTATTACTTCTTCGGCTGATAAATTAGGAAAGCCTCTATCATCGGCTTTAGAAATGCTTCCCATCTCCTTCTTGACCTTTAGCATCTTTTCCATATCAAGACCTCTCTCATCAATGGCTGCACCTTTCTTATCGACTATGGCTACTATTCTTGGTCTCAGCCCATAAATCGAAGCGAGTTCGTTGTATCTAAGAGCGAGCAATCGAAGGAAGCCCTGCCCAACGACGCCAAAGCCTAACAGTATTATCCTCATCCTAGCCCTCTTCCATTGCAATGATGAAATTAAGCTCTTCTTATATTTGTAATTGTTTGATCAGAACTCTTAAATTACATGCTTCCTGCATACCCTTATTACATCATAGTAATAGCTGTAAAGTCCTTCTTTTCGAACTCTGTTGTACCACATGCAGTTAACACATATTATCGAATTACAAACTTGGCATCTATCCCACTTCAAGCCTTGGTCTTTAACCGATAAAACTCTGCCACAGTCGCTGCACTTCACCGTTTCTTCTGCTTTAGCCGTCTTAGACTTTGAAGCCATCTTTAAACCACTTTTTAAAATTCCAGAGGGGATTTAGCCAGTGCATGGATTATATCGGGAGATGTCAATATTCCTACAAGCTTCCCTTCCTCCATCACAGGAAGTCTTCTTATCTTCAGTTGTGCCATTATCCTAGCTGCCTCCTTTATATCGAATTCTGGACTGATGACTGTCAAGGGTTTGGACATGTAGTCCTTTACTTTTATCTCATCAAGTTTGAGTTTTTTGGGGATGATCTTAGACAATAAATCCCTTTCTGTAAATATTCCTATAGGCTTACCTTGGCTTATGACTATTAAACTACCGATATGCTTCTTGCCCATAATTTCACATGCTTTAGCTATGCTTTCTCCTTCATCTATTGTAATGACATCTTTTACCATGACATCTTTTACTTTCACCAAAGCGATCACTCATTTATCATAAAATGCTTCATATAAATGCTACTGATGTATTCTCTTTACAATATGCTTTATTTTTAGCAAACCTTTATTGTGACTCGGTGAACAATTAAATTGGAATTAGAGTGGGAGAGGCTAAGAAGAACATATTCTCTATTTTTGCAAAGCCGATAAGAAGGGCTATCGAAGATAGAGGATTCTACGAGCCAACAGACCCACAAGTAAAAGCGATTCCTTTGATAATGAAGGGAAAGAATGTTTTGCTCATAGCCCCTACAGGAACAGGAAAGACTGAAGCAGCCTTCTTACCAATACTGGATTTCATATTAAGACTAGAGGAGAAAAAGCCTGGAATAAAGGCTCTATACATTACACCTTTGAGGGCTTTGAACAGAGATTTGCTAGAAAGGCTTGAGTGGTGGTGTAAAAGGCTCGATTTGAGACTATCAGTGAGGCATGGGGATACTGAAGTAAAAGAAAGAAGTGCTCAAGCCAGGTTTCCTCCAGACATTCTCATAACAACTCCTGAGACTTTGCAAGCAATACTGCCAGGCTGGGTCATGAGAAGGCACCTTAAATCCATAAAATGGGTGATAATAGATGAAGTCCATGAGTTAGCTACAGAGAAGAGAGGAAGTCAATTAGCATTGGGTCTTGAGAGGTTAAGATACATAACTGAGAGAGATTTTCAAATTATAGGATTATCGGCAACCATAGGGTCTCCAAAAGAAGTAGCGAAGTTCTTGGTTGGCAAAGACAGACCTTGTGAGATAGTGCAAGTCCCTGTTTCTAGGTTCATGCAACTAAAAGTGATCTACCCAAAGCCTGATGATGAAGATTTTGAGCTTGCCAACAAGTTGTATACGTATCCAGAAGTTGCATCAAGGCTAAGGTTCATGAGAAAGTTGATAGAAGAAAATGCCTCAGTATTACTCTTCACAAATACAAGGTCAGAGGCGGAGGTTTTGGCAAGCCGTTTTAGAGTGTGGGAGATAGACCTTGCCATAGGAGTTCACCATGGCTCCCTCTCTAGAGTATCACGTATAGTTGCTGAGAGGGGTTTGAAGGAAGGAAAATTACTAGGAATCGTTTGCACAAGTTCTCTCGAGCTTGGTATAGATGTAGGAGCATTAGAGATGGTAATTCAATATAATTCGCCAAGGCAGGTTACTAGATTGCTTCAAAGAGTAGGTAGAAGTGGTCATAAAGTTGGAGGGATTGCAAAGGGAGTAATAATAACTCAGGATTCAGACGATACCCTCGAAGCCCTTGTAATAGCCCGTCGGGCATTGATCGAAGAATTAGAGCAAGTCCACATTCCTGATAAGCCTCTGGACGCAATGAATCATCAGATAGTTGGTTTGATGATGCAAAAAGGAAGATGGAGTTTTGATGAAGTTTTGGACATTTTCAAAAAAGCCTATTCTTATAGGAATTTGTCTGAAGATGATTTGAAGAAAGTTATCGAGTATATGCACACGAGATATCCAAGGTTTGCTTGGGCATCTTTTCAGGATAAATTTTTCATGAAGCCTCAGAAGACTAAGGAATTCTACAGCTATTACTTTCAAAATTTATCCATGATTCCTGATGAGAAGCAGTTCATAGTCATAGAAGAAGAGAAGGATGAACCTATAGGAATTCTTGATGAGGCTTTTGTTGCAGAGCATGGTGAAATAGGTACAAAGTTCATTGTTAGAGGTTCTGTATGGAAGATTCTTCAGGTGTTTCGAGATAGAATATATGTAAAGCCTGAAGATGATGTAGCAGGAGCCATACCCAGTTGGGTTGGTGAAGAAATTCCAGTGCCATTCGAGGTTGCGAATGAGGTAGGAGAGATAAGACGTAAAGTAGAAGAGATGATGAAATCTGGATCAAAGCCTGAAGATATTGCTCTAGAATTGAGCAAAATTTATCCCTGTGACTCTAAAACGATAATGCTAGCCATATCAGAAATAATAGACCAAGTCAAAATGAACCTACCAATACCAACAGACAAGAGAATTACTATAGAGAAATGGGAAGACTTTATCATAATAAATTGTTGCTTCGGATTGTTGGTCAACCGAACAATCTCAAGAATATTAGGTTCGATCCTATCAGAAAAGGTAGGTTCGCCCATAAAGGTTCAGCAAGACCCATATCGAATAATAATTCAGACAGACAGAGCAAGTCCTGAAGATATAAACTCAGTACTGAGAGAAATGGTTCATAAAGATATAAAAGAAATGGCAACTCAAGCCTTCATTAGGACAGGAATCTTCAAAAGAAGGTTTCTGCACGTAGCAAGGAAGTTTGGCGCTATATCAAAAGATGTCGATTTGAGCGATGTGAGTTTAAGTAACTTGATGAAGGGTTTTGAGGGTACTGCCATTTTTGATGAAGCCATAAGGACAACGTTATTCAACGATGCTGATGTAGAATTAACGAACCTTATCATCAACAAGATAGCATCTGGCAATATAGAAATCTCTTTCATAAAGAATCTTGATTCTATTACGCCCATAGGAAGGGTTGGCTTTGAGGAAATGAGCAAAATGAGAGACATAATACCTCCTCAAAGGATGAAGAACATACTTATTAAATCAGCCCATGCAAGATTGCTCAATGAGAGTAGAGTCCTTGTCTGCACGAATTGTTGGAAATACTCAGAGATGTTAAGAGTTCTTGATCTTAAAGAAAAGGTAGTTTGTCAAGTATGTGGATCATCAAAGATTGGCTTAACAAATGAGCCATTAGAGAAAATGCTATCACTATGTGATAAGATGCTGTCAAAGAAAGAGTTATCTGATAAAGAAAAGATCATTTTAAGAAGATTGTTGAATTCAGCAGAACTGATCTCTAATTATGGACTTGCAGCAGTAATGGTGATGGTGGCAAGGGGTATCAGTCTGTCAGAAGCCATGATTTTACTGAGAGAAGAGCCTAAAATGGGTGATAGATTGATTGAATTGATACTCGACGCTGAGAAGAGAGCGTTAAAAAGACGTTTCTTCGTTTCCTAGCGATATTAATTCTATTACTTCAAAGGAACGTATAGTGATGAGCGAGACGATCCTATTCCAGGTGTACCATGAGAGACTTTCTTGTTTGTTATCACGTATTCCCCAAGATAGTGCCCTATCATCTGGGGTTTTATTTCTATAGGAACGAACTCCTTCCCATTATGCAAATGAATGGTCAAACCGATCATGTTTGGTAAGATTACCATGTCTCTTGCATGAGTCTTTATCGCATTCTTCAACTTTCCATTCTTTGCAGCCCTAACATCTTCAAGTAATTTTCTCTTTTCGTCAGATATACCTCTATTCAAAGACCTTCTCTGCCTTGAAGGCAAGATGGATAGGAAAGCCTCTAGAGACATGGATTGTAATTGTTCAACTGTATAACCTCTGTACTTGAACTCTTTGACCATAGATTTACTTAACCTCCTGTACTTTTCTAATCGTTCTCTTTCTACCTGTCTTTCTTGACGCTATATCTCCAACTTTAGCACCTGGTGGTGCAGTCTTAGAAATGGATTTAGACTTATGGATGGTGTGTTGATGCCTCCCTCCTCCGAAGGGATGATAAACAGATATCATGGCAACTCCTCTTACCCGAGGATAAATCTTTGCTTTAGCCTTCATGGCATGATACTTTGCTCCTGCCCTTAAGAATGGTTTTTCTATCCTACCTCCGCCAGCTATCTCTCCTATAGTTGCTCTACATCTAGAATCTATTACTGCTGTCTTGCCAGATGGGAAGTTTATGACAGCGCCTGTTACTGTCTTTGAACGCAGTATAGCTGAGCATCCAGATGCTCTGATAAGCTTACCACCGTCACCAACGTTTCTCTCTATGTTACAGATGTTCGTCCCTTCAGGTATCTTTTCCAATGGTAATATATTTCCTATCTTCGGCTCAGCCTCAGGTCCTATCTCTATCTTATGACCTACATAGTATCCATTTACAGCTGGTAGATAATTTACCGTACCATCATCAAAGGTTATCTGTGCTAAAGGCGCACTTCTCCCTCTTTCATTAAATAGCCCAGTAACCATTCCCCATCTAGTCTCTGCAATAGGGAAGGGAGGATACCTCGCAGGGGCTAACTTTCCTTTCGTTGGTGCACGAAACTGTATTCCCCCACGACCTCTTCTCTGTTGAAGGATTCTTTTACCCATGATTGCCACCAGAATTTTGTTTTTCGCTCCTCTTAAGTCTTTATCATTAATTTATACTAGACCCAGCTTAGCAGCCAGATCTGTTGCTGGACTCTCTTTTGACAATTTCACATAAGCCTTTTTGCCATAAATAGTATTTGCAGTGTTCACTGAATCTACTTTTACGTCGTACAAAGTTTCAACAGCTTGCTTTATGGTTTTTTTACTAGCCTTTTCATCCACTATGAAGACAAGTTTGTTCTCTCCTTCGATAAGGCTGAAGGTCTTTTCTGTAGCATAAGGCCTTTTTATGATTCTTGAGGCATCTTCAACTCTCAAACCTTCTAACAACCTCCATCAAAGGTTTATTAAGAGAATTTAGGGCAGACTCTGCCCAAACAACTAGCCTGCCAGGGTAAGAACCAGGTGCTAAGTGCAATACACTTAAGTCCTTTGCCAATACGTAATCCACTCCTGGAAAGTTTTTTATAGCTTTTCCTAAGCCTTTATCCTCGGCTATAACTATCAGAGGACCTTTTGCCTTTCTTTTTGTTCTACCACGCATTCTAGGCTTACCAGAGAGACTCTTTGTTTTCCCTGCTGCCCTATCAACATCTTCATCTAAGCCAAATCTTTCAAAAAAGGATTCAAGATCCTTCGCCTTGCTTAAGCCCTGAATTTCATCAGATACTATTAGAGGGATGCTTGGAACTTTATCGACCTTATGACCCCTTAGCATGATCAACTCTTTTTTAGATGATGATGCTATGGCTGATGCTGTAGCCAATAATCTCTCTTTTTTGTTGATTTCTTTTCTCATTACTTTTTCAGACCTTGGAGGATGAGCCTGCCTACCTTTCACTACGCCTGCTATTCCTGCTGCTTGTCCTGATCTAGGATGCCTTTCACCCTTGACTCTTGGGACTCTTGATATGCCACGACCAGTAGGAGGGTTATAGGTTGATGCGCTTGTCTTCTTTCCAGCGAGAGGGTCTCTGCCTTGAGGTTGAATGCTATGTGATGATAGTGCAACAAAAGCCCTATGAATTACATCTGGCCTGAAGGGAGTGGAGAAGATTTCAGGCAGATCTATTCTACTTGCTACAGAACCGTCGAGGTTGTAGACAGGAACTTTTGCCATGATGATTACCTTCTCACACTTATCTCAAGAACTTTTGGTGGTTGAACCTTGGTCTTAGGAGGTCTTGCTGGATAGCGTATCTTGATCAACCTTTTTGCTGGTCCTGGTATAGATCCCTTTAAGATTATGTAATCACCTTTAATTACACCAAAGTGAGGAAAACCGCCTTTAGGAGTTATCTCTGCCTCTTCTGAGTTTGATACAACAATAACTTTCTTATTGTACTCAACTCTTTGATGATAGCCCCTCTGACCGGCTCTAGGCACTGTATACATGACAGAGGCAGGATGCCATGGTCCAAGAGTAGCCACTGCTCTAACACTCTTTCTCGACTTAGGCCTTTTCCTCTTTATGCCATGCCTTGTTACAGGCCCTTCAATACCCTTTCCTTTTGTTATAGCTATTACGTCAACATACATGCCAGGCTTTATTATATCATTGATCCTGACTTCTTTTCCCAGTAAGCTCTTCAAATATTCAAAGCGTGATTTCATTTCTCCTCCACTGACACCAACCTCAAAAATAATAGGCTCCTTTTGTGATAATCCTACATCCTTAGGATAGACACTTACTATAGCGCATAATTGAGTTACTTTGTCTAGGTTGCTTTCTATTTCTTTCAAAGCGTCTTCCATAGCCTTTGGCTCTTTACCCTTTTCGCTCAGACCCTTTGGTAACTTATCACTATAGGCATCTTTAATTGCAAAAAGACCTTTGTCATTCTTCCCATAAGCCCTTATACCATAAACGAAGATAGGCGGTACACTAAGAACAGTAGCGGAATTGAAGACTGGTTTGCCAAAGTTGGGCGTCTTCTCTCTATCATCCACAGTTATGACATGTATAGAACCTGCCTTGAAGCCTGCAAAGCCTAGAAGTGAAGGTTTATCGATTGAAACTTCAGGCCAAGTTCTAACACTAGGCACTATGCTGGCAGCCCTTCCTCTAGGCAGGTATGCCAATGATCCTCTTCTAGGAGCACTCTTTTTTCTATGACCCATTTTAACCTAAATCAATTTCATCGATCTTTTTAAATGTTTATTGCGTGCTTTAAAAAAAGAATAAGAATCAGCGTCGAGTTTAGAGAATAGGTTAACTGAGGTCTTCTGTTTTGCCAACAGTGGTATCAGCAGAAAATTTGATGAAAAGGTATGGAGACCTAGTAGCTGTAGATGGTATCAACTTCAATGTAGAGCAAGGTGAGTGCTTTGGCTTCTTGGGTCCTAATGGCGCTGGAAAGACTACAACAATAAAGATGATTCAGTGTGTCTCCCCAAAGACATATGGCAAGCTCGAAGTCTTGGGGATGGATGTAGACCTTTACCCAAAAGAGATAAAAAGAAATCTTGGCGTGGTTCCTCAAGAGAACAACCTTGATCCTGATTTTACAGTCTATGAGAACCTTATGGTCTACTCTAGATACTTCAGCATCCCAAAGAGTGAAGCAAAGGAAAGGATTGAGAAGCTTCTAAAATTCATGCAGTTAGAAGAAAAGAGAGACGCAATAATAGAGAGGCTTTCTGGAGGGATGAAGAGAAGGCTGATCCTTGCTCGCGCTCTTTTAAATGAGCCGAAGATACTGATTTTGGATGAGCCGACAGTAGGCTTAGACCCCCAGGCAAGACATCTCATATGGGATAGAATAAGAAGTCTAAAGAAAGAAGGAGTTACAACGATACTTACTACTCACTATATGGAAGAAGCATCACATCTTTGTGATAGATTAGTAATAATGGACTATGGCAAGATTCTAGTAGAAGGAAGACCAGAGGACCTTGTAAAAGAGCAAATTGGAAATAGCATTTTAGAAGTAGAGGCAAATCCAGAAGTTCTTTTATGTTTGCAAAAGATGGAGTTAGAGTTTGAAGTAGTTGGGGATACAATTCATATCTTCACCGATAGACCTTCTGATTTAATGTTCACCATCATGAATCAGTGTAGACTCAACCGGACTACAGTAAGGTCTGCCACTCTAGAGGATGTATTTCTTAAGCTGACAGGAAGAGCGTTAAGAGAGTGATAGCGTGTCTTCTTATTTTAAACTTCCAAAAGTGGGTAGTTGGGCTTGGAAGGTCTGGATGAGAAATTGGGACGTATTCATGAAGACTTACAGGGTCAACTTCATACTACCCTTTTTAGAACCTATCCTCTACCTTATTGCTCTTGGCTTTGGACTGGGTGGATTCGTAGGTCCAATAAATGGGATTCCTTACGCAGTATTTCTAGCCCCTGGGTTGATCTCTATTTCCATCATGAACTCAGCATTCTTCGAATGCACCTATGGATCTTATGTAAGAATGTATTATCAGAAGACCTTCGATGCAATAATAGCAACTCCTCTTAATTTGGATGAAGTAATTGCAGGAGAGATACTTTGGGGGGCAACTAGGAGTCTTATAAACGCTTTATTCATGCTTATAGTAGTCATAGCCTTCGGGTTAGTTAGCCTTCCTACGGCTTTGATCGTAATCCCCTTCTCTTTTATCTCAGGCTTGCTATTTTCAGCTTTAGCCATGTGCTTTACTGCCATATCCCCTAACATAAACGCCCTCAACTACCCAATCTTTCTTTTGATTACTCCAATGTTTCTTTTCAGCGGAACTTTCTTTCCAATATCTGCCCTACCTCAACCCATTCAATATGCCTCTTTTGCCACCTTGCCTTTGGTTCATGTAGTTGAGATATCAAGAGCCCTAACATTGGGCAGATGGAGTGATCTTCTACCTTTGAATCTAATTTGGATAATTATAGTCTCTTTTTTGCTCTTTGTGATTTCGATTAATTTGATGAAAAGAAGGCTCATAACATAAAAGCTAAACCCCTATTAAGAGCATGAATGAAGCATTTCTATTAAGGTTGGCTCATTATATTAAGAAATACTTAAGATAACGTTTTAAAATATTTAATGAACTTTCAGTCTTCGTGATTGAGGATATGAGGAAAAATCCAGAAATTGAGGATGTTTTAAGTAAAATTCTAGAAAAGAAAGAGCTGAAGAAAGAGGATGCTCTTAGATTGATGAAGGTGGACCTTCATTCAACAGAGATGTATACGCTAATGGCGATAGCAAATGGGAGCACTCGTAAACTATTCAATAACTTTGGTGAGGTTCATGCTCAGATTGGTATTAATTATGCTCCTTGCCCAAGAAAATGTAAATTCTGTGTATTCTCAGTAGCAGATAAAAGCGTTGAGCTTAGCCTTAACGAAGTCTTTGAAAGAGCCAAACGGTTTATAGAGGAAGGAGCAAACGCTATTTTCTTAATGACAACTGCAGACTATGATTTTGACAGATTTATCAAAATAGGTATGGCTGTGAGAGAAGTTATACCTTCTAGGATGCCATTAGTAGCTAATATAGGAGATTATGGGGTAAGTGAGGCAAAGGAACTTTTGGATGCAGGATTTACAGCAACCTATCATGTTGTTAGGTTACGTGAAGGTGTAGACACAAAGATTGACCCTAATGATAGGTTAAAAACTATCAGAGCAGCCAAGTCTGTAGGCCTAGACCTAAGTTATTGTGTTGAACCTATTGGGCCCGAACATACTCATGAGGAGATAGTTGATGCCATGTTCCTTGGAAAAGAACTTAAACCAACCGTTATGGCAACTATGAGGAGAATACCAGCCCCAGGAACTCCTCTAGCCAAATTTGGACAGATAACCCAGCTCGAACAGGCGAAAATAGAGGCTATTACAAGACTGGTAATTGGAGATGATATCCTTGCGATGGGAGTCCATGAGGCTTACATTCCGTGCTTAATGTCTGGTGCTAATCAAATTTATGCTGAGACTGGCCCAAATCCAAGGGATGAAATTGTAGATACTACTAAGGGAAGAGGCTTCTCTGTGAAATCCTGTAGGATTCTTCTCCAAGAAGTAGGCTTTACCCCTAGGGATGGGGCAGCAAAGTCTCTTCAAGGACCCATTAGAGAAAAACAGAAATAAGGTGGTTAAATTATGGAGGCGAGTTACAAAGAGTTTCCCTTAACACTGAGTATAGTGTTGCTTAATTTCTCAACTATGCTCAAAGGTTTACCTTTACTTAGATTCCTCCATAGCAAACTTTCTCTCATTTTCTAACTGGAGAGAGAAATGGAAACAAAAGAGCAACCTTTGAGAGGATTAATACCTACAATTTGTGTTGCAATAGCTTCTCTCACATACATCTTTGTAGGAGAAATTATCCTAAGTATAAAGCCTGATATGCTAGCGGTATATGCTTTGTTTTTTGTCTGGACAGCTTTTATGTTCTCTTTATGTGATAGATGGCCTTTTCACAAAGTTAGACAGCCATACGCTGGCTTTATTTTACTTACTATTACTATCGTCTCAGGAATGCTACATCCTATGATCATGTCCTTATTTAAGTGGAATTCAGAATACTATTGGTCGATGATTGCCAATTTGTTCCTTGGAATAGGTATAACTGTGGCGTTCGATAATAAATTGGTAGAGGGTTTTAAACAGCCAAAATCGATTGTATTTAATGGAATCTTTTGGTATATTTTCGCAATAGTATTGACACTTTCTGTGGGGATGGTTCCAGCAATTTGGTTTGCATGGTTTATTTACTTATTCTTTTGGCTTGAAAAATGGCCAGTTCAAGATGTCTCGCAACCCAGAAAAGGCATTTTACTATTCTTAATGTTGGGTCTTTTTTCGTTCCTACTTAATGGCCTCTTTGGATTATTTGGGACTCACTTTTTCAATCCTGACGCTGGTTTATGGTTTGTACTTTTTGTATGGTGGTTGGTAGTTACTTCTTGGCAACTTGAAACTTGGCCTTTCAAAAATACGCCTCAACCTAGGAAAGGATTATCTGGACTCATTATTGCAGTTTTGTTAACATTTTTATCATATTATATCATCGTTTTCTTACTCAGAATGAATCTTTTAACAGCTAGGGCATACAGTTGGATTTTTGTCAGCTGGCTTTACTCTTGGGATATCGTTTTAGGCAAATGGCCTGCTTAGATGGAGCCTTTTCTGACCTTTAAAACACATATTCGGAAAAATGTAAAACTAGATCTCAGATTCCTTAAGAAAAGCTTAAGATAACTTTTAAAAAGATTTAACCCTAAATTAGAAAGGAAATTTTATGATAAAGAAGGTAAAGCTAGCCCTTATAGGTGGTTTTTTTGGTGCAGGCAAAACCACTTTAATGATCGAACTTGGGAAAAAATTAGCCTCATTAGGTAAAAAAATAGCTTTTATCACTAATGACCAAGGTGAAGTTCTTGTTGATACGAAAACGATTAAAGATTTCGGTTTCCCTTGTGTGGAGGTTTCAAAAGGGTGCTTTTGTATAAAACTTCAAGATTTTATAAATTCTTGTCATATAATTCTTGAAAAAATCAAGCCTGATATTATCCTTGCAGAACCTGTTGGCTTTGCTACTGAAATTCTTACGAGAGTGAATATTCCTCTAAAGCAGTACTTCAAAGACAAAATCAGCCTGTCACCATTTCTTGTACTAGTTGATGCATCTACTATATTAAATTTTAATTTTTTATAGTTTTCCTACTTTGCCATACCTGAAAAGCTCAAAAACTATATCATTTTGCCAAAATAAGCTCATTTTGAGCTTCTTTTACGAGGTAACACCCAGATTTTGCTCCTTTTA